>FLOH01000792.1_pt1 | contig 57478 bp, 44 predicted proteins | sample 756751 | NCBI WGS metagenome assembly FLOH01 (sample SAMEA4026879, study PRJEB14308) | marine metagenome | biome: coastal water; material: water | depth 74 m
ACTTCTGCCTCCCGTAAAAGATGTATTATCTGCTCCGGTGTATATCGCTTTCTTCCCATAATATTGCTCCTGTTTGTTTTAAGTTACTAACTTTCAAACTGGTACAACTTTTGGGGGGCAGGCCAATACCATTCAGTTGTATGATGATGGTAGCCATTATGACAGCACAGCCAATGATGGAATTTTTGGTGCGGCAATGTTAGCATCAACGGATAAAAATCATTATTCTGCTCATGTTTACACATACTCAGACTCAGGATTTCAATATTTTTCAAACAATATAGGTCGCTTCACAACCATCGGTCCACTGGTAATCGATGATTATTATTTTTATGGATCCGACACAATACCAAATCATGGTGATGGGTCAATAAAGATGAAAATTGTCCTAAATAATCAAGACAATTCCACGCCAGTGACAAATATTACAGCATCCTTAACTGCAATTGATACAAATGCTTTGGTAAGAATTGAAAGTGATCCTGTTTATGGGGATATTGTTTCTGGTGGATTTGCGACTACAACTGGATATTACATTATAAGATTTTATGATGTCGGCCCAGATACTATTCATGCCTGCTTCAAACTGGATATTGCCAGTGATGGCTATGTCCTCTGGTCAGATACTCTATCCGTCCTGGTTCGCAGGGAAGGGGTTGGCGTAAAGGATGAATTAGACATTCCAGACAAATTTGTATTACACCAAAACTATCCGAATCCTTTCAACCCGATAACGGCGATCCAATATGAATTGCCTAAAAGATCAGATGTGCAAATAACTATATATGATCTACTTGGCAGAAAAATGGTAACACTGTTATCAGAAACACAAGAGGCTGGTTATAAATCTGTGAAATGGAACGCCATGAATATTGCAAGTGGGATGTATTTCTATCAGCTAAAAACCGATGACTTTGTTCAGACAAAAAAGATGGTGCTTTTGAAATAGTATCATTGATACTAACTAAAAATGATGGCAAGTGCAAATGACTAAGCACTTTCCCCAAATAAAATGGAGGTTCAATATGCGTTTCATTATCTCTATGTGTTTATTGGTTTCAACAATATTTGCTGGGTCTAATGGCATATATCAAAATCAGAAACATCAAAAATTAAGCAGTGGAAATATAACTGAAACCGGCTTTTTAGTTGAGCATGATAATTTACAATTTCCATTGGATCGTATGATTTATAGAGACGATTCAACTGCAAATCTTGAATCGGTTATTTCATATGAGTGGAGTGGTTCGATTTGGGTGAATGATTATCAGTATTCCTTTACCTATGATTCCAATGGATATATAGCAGAAGCTGTATATCAGGATTGGAGTGGTACAGTTTGGGTGATTGAGGTAAAGACTTCCCTTACCCATGATTCCAATGGGAACAGGACAGAGCGTTTAATACAATGGTGGGATGGAACGGTTTGGGTGAATAATTATAAGGAAATCTATACTTATGATTCCAATGAGAACATGACAGAGGAGTTGGCTCAAGACTGGGATGGGACGGTTTGGCTGAATACTTGGAAGATATCCTGCACCTATGATTCTAATGGAAATATGACAGAGGAATTGACTCAAGAATGGGATGGGACGGTTTGGCTGAATTATTATATGGATTTCGCCACCTATGATTCCAATGGAAATATGATAGAGGAACTCTGGATGGATTGGGATGGAACGGCTTGGGAAAACTCTTGGAATTATTTCTACACCTATGATTCCAATGGGAACATGACAGAACATTTATTTCTCGTGCGGGATGGAACGGTTTGGGTGAATGTTATGAAGCAATCCTGCACCTATGATTCCAATGGAAATATGATAGAGGAACTCTGGATGAATTGGGACGAAACGGATTGGGTGTCTACTTGGAATTACTCCTACACCTATGATTCCAATGGGAACATGACAGAGGAGTTGTATCGATACTGGAATGGAGCTGTTTGGGTGAATTATACTTGGACTATTTATAATTTTACTCCATTAAGCATTGAAAATGCTTTTCTAATCAATGAATTTGCATTGCAACAAAACTACCCCAACCCATTCAACCCGGTTACGACGATTCACTATGAACTACCCCAAAGATCAGAAGTTCAGATTACCATCTTTGACCTAATGGGAAGAGAAATAGCAACACTGGTATCAGAAACACAGGATGCTGGCTATAAGACAGTGCAATGGGATGCATCAAACGACCCGAGCGGAATGTACTTCTACCAGATTAGGGCTAGCGAGTTTGTACAGATCAGGAAGATGGTTCTGTTAAAATAGTATCTTCGGGTGAGTAGCCCAACCCTCTTCGCAAATACAAATATTTACACAAAAAATGAGGCTTCTAATTCGTACGATATCCTAAAATTATAAAAGCCCTCAAAAAGAGGGCTTTTGTGTAGTAGCGGGGGAAGGATTCGAACCTACGACCTTTGGGTTATGAGCCTAGTGAATGTGTTTATATTACTATACTTACAAATAATCGTAGTCAAAACGTAACACAACTACCATGTAAATAGGTATCATTAGATTGGTCCCTATTTGTTTTTAATTATTGTCGACTAGCTAAAAGTGATCCATTCTTGAAAACATTAATTTCTCTCATTATAACTGGTACAGAATATGGGGCAGGACACAATTATAAATTACTAACTTACAACACTGTACAACTTTTTGGGGCGGGGCACCACATATTATAATATTTTGAGTATGTTCCTTTTATGTCTAATTTAATAATGAGAATGGGTCTCAAAAACAATAGAAAGATAAAACAATGAAACATTATTATATTCTTTTGGGAATTATATCAGGATTTCTCAGTGCCGATATACGGTCTTTTGTGTGGACATATGAATACAATACGATGTCAGCAGGGGAAGCAGAAATTGAACATTATCTCACCCTTGAGTCACCAAATGTGGATACATTAGAAGGACATGTAACCAGTAAACACGATCTGGAAATTGAAATTGGAATGAATGATCGTTTTGATATGGGAATTTATCAATCCTTTCAGCAAGAACCGGGTGGAAGCCTAACATATTCAGGTTTCAAACTGCGTGGACGATATCGCTTGGGAGAGAAAGGAAAATGGCTCCTAGATCCATTAATATATATTGAGTATAAAGGAAAACCAGATTTTCATGAACATGAACTCGAAGGTAAACTAATCCTTGCAAAATCTATCGAAAAACTAACCATGGCTGTTAATCCCGTTTGGGAAGTAGTAATTGAAGATGATAAAACAAAAATGGAATGGAAATACAATGCAGGAATCAGCTATCGAATTTCCTCCTTAGTTGGATTAGGAGTGGAATTCAAAGGGAGTGAGAGCGGACATTATTGGGGTCCAGTAATCTCTCATGGGGGAGAAGGTCTCTATGTTGCATTAGGGTCAGGGTTTGCCTATACTAATGTAGAAAATAATAAACCAAAGTTTATGCTCCGTATGATTCTGGGAATAGGATTATAAATATAATATGACAGGGCGATGTAGAAATTGAATAATCGAATTTTAAAAAAGGATTTAAAGTATCTATTATGAATTGATTATTTAGCGCGAGGATTATCAGTATATACAAATCTTAACTAATGAAAAATATTAGAGAATTATGCGGATTGATAAAAAATGCAGAATTGTATAAAACTATTACAAAATATTATAAATAATAATTTTTGCTTCATTTGAAATACAAAGGTAATATACTACCGATGAAAAGGAAAATTACATCAGTATTAATCATTTTATTGATTGTTGGCGCGAATGCCGCACCATTCATCAATTCAGATAGTTGCGATATGGCATGTTGCCAAGGCGAGTCTATGAGTTGTATGATGGAGCAAATGGAGCCATGTGAAATTAGTGTAAATGTTTGTGATACGCCGATGATAATCCCTTTAGTTGTTGCACCGGTGAATTCTATTGAATTAAAGAAATTTGAAAATATCGAAATGGTCTATAATATTAAAAGTATAGACGTAATTGTAGAGAATAACCTTTCGTTTCCAATTAAATGGATCAAACCACCTGATCCACCTGCCGCTTTTACAACTCCCCTACTGATTTAACACCCTCTTTGTAAACTGGGCATTCGCCCACTTTAATGCTCATTGATTGTATTACTCAATAGAGCACAAAATATTAAAATTATTTTGATTACAAAGGGAGTTTTAAATTTGTCAAATAAATATAAAAAGTTTTTTTCATTAGTTTACTTGGTACTATTAACTATAAGTATTAATAGTTATGGTTTTGGAAAAACTACTGATACAAAGGTTCAAATAACCAATCGTGAATCTGGTTACGAAATTAATGCACAATATCAATTACCTGGTGAACCTACCTTAGATGATTATATACAGGCTGCGTTATTTAATAATCCTAACATACAAAGTATTCATGCTCAATGGAATGCTGAGCTCAATAAAATCGCTGTTGCTAAAGGATTTCCAAATCCAAATATAAGTTTGGGTTATTTTGTTGAGAATGTAGAGACAGCTGTCGGCCCGCAAAATTTCAAAATAGGCATTAATCAACCTATACCATGGTTCGGTAAACTCAAACTGAATGGAGAAATACAATCGTTACGTGCTGATATATTAGAAGTACAGTTACAGAATAAAATAAACAATATTAAGTATAACGTTACCAATATTTTTTTCAATTACTATTTTATTGAACGTTCTATTTCTATTACGTTCGAAAATATTGAGCTTTTAAGAAATTGGGAAGAGGTAGTACGCAATAAATATATGACTGCCCAGTTAAGGCATCCGGATCTCATTAAGGCACAAATCGAATTAATGAACCTTGAAAATGATTTGATTACACTTGAGGAAAAGAGAAAACCGTTGCGGGATCAAATGCGCGCCATAATTAATGATAGCACTCTCACAAATATTAATGTGCCTGATTCAATATCTTTTGTACTACCCAACTTTACACAAAATGAATTAAAAAATATAATTAATGTATCAAATCCATTACTGACTATTAGTAGGATGCAAGTAGAGGTTGGTCAACGATCAATTAGCCGAGAAAAATTAAAATATTTTCCTGATCTTGGGATTGGGATGGATTATATAGTTACGGGAGAAAAGTCTGTTGGTGGTAATCCGGTAATTGATAGTGGTAGAGATCCCTTGGTATTTAAAATCAATCTTAGTTTACCAATCTGGATAAAAAAGAATCGCCAACAGGTATTAGCAGCTAAGAACATGCACAAATCTTATGAGTTGAATTTTGTTGATTTAAAAAATCAGCTCACATCAGATCTTGAAGAAGCCTTTTTTGAATTTCGAGATTCTGAAAGAAAAATTGATTTGTATGTGAAGGGATTAATTCCCAAAAGCATTGAATCATTAAAAGCATCTGAAAAAGCATATATAACAGATCAAATCGACTTTTTGAATTTAGTCGATGCTCAACGGCGCTATTTAAAATTTTTGTTGGATTATGAACAATCATTGGTTCGAAATAATAAAGCATTTGCTAGGCTGGAAAACCTAGCGGGGAGACAATTATGATAAATTTACTTGAAAAAATAAAAAGTAATATTACATTGCTGGTTACAACGTTTAAATCAATACCAAAATTTGCATGGGTTATTATTATGTTAGCTTTTATCGGAGGCTATTTAATCCAAGGTGGTGATTCTCAATTACCAGATTCATATACAAATGAAGTGGTAAACCTTCATGAGGATGAAGTCACCTGGTGGACATGTTCAATGCATCCTCACATTAAATTACCTAAAGAAGGGCAATGCCCCATCTGTTTTATGGATTTAATTCCGATGGAAACAGGAACAAACGATGATGGTCCAAGAGAATTAAGGCTGTCACCCACAGCTGTGGAATTAGCGGAAATACAAACAAGCAAAATTGAACGTGGAGTTGCAAAATCGAATATTATCCTTTCTGGCACGATAGAATATGATGAAACAAGAGTCAAGACAATTACATCATGGATTCCTGGAAGATTGGAGCGTCTATATGTTGATTACACTGGAATTAAAGTGAGCAAAGGGGATCACTTGGTAGATATATATAGTCCGGAGCTATATGCCACGCAGGAAGAATTGATCCAAGCGAGCAAAAGAATCGGTGCTGAAAAAACTCAATTTACGTATTCAACAGCAGAACTTACTCTTGAGGCAGCAAAGGAAAAACTATCTCTATTCGGTTTGACCCAAAACCAAATTGAAGAAATTGAGAAAAGGGGCGTTCCTAAAAACCAACTTACAATTTTTAGTCCACTTTCAGGAATAGTTATACACAAAAACGCCGTCGAAGGACGTTATGTCCAAACAGGTACACCAATTTATACAATTGCAGATTTGAGCAGAGTCTGGATAGTACTTGATGCATATGAGAAAGATCTGCCATGGATTCGATTTGGTCAAGACGTAACAATTACAACTGAGGGATTACCAGGGGAGTCATTTACTGGTAGAATTGCATTTATTGATCCAGTACTTGATCCGAAAACAAGAACAGTTAAAGTCAGGATAAATATCAACAATAAGGATAATAAACTAAAACCCGGGATGTTTGTAAAAGCTGAGGTAACTGCTGTTTTGGATTCCGAAGGAAAATCGGTGAATAATTATCTAGCTGGAAAATGGATAAGTCCAATGCACCCAGAAGTTGTAAAGGAAGGGCCTGGACAATGCGATATTTGTGGAATGGACCTAGTGAAAGCCGAGACTCTAGGTATAGTTCAAGCGCCATCTTCAAGTAGTCAACCACTCCTAATCCCTGCCACTGCTGTGTTGAAAACAGGTAATCGTGCTGTTGTATACTTAAAAATAATGGATAGAGATGAACCAACATTTATGAGTAGGGAAGTGGTTTTAGGCCCTAGAGCTGGCGATAGTTATATTGTATTATCAGGATTGCTAGAGGGAGATGTCGTTGTGACGAATGGGAATTTTAAGATTGATAGCGCAATGCAAATCGCTGCAAAACCCAGCATGATGAATCCGAAAGGTGGAGTAGCTATGACAGGGCATGAAGGTCATGGAAGCAATAGTAAATCACAACCAAAGGTTCACACAACTACTACGCAAGTAACAAACGAAAATATTTATGAAAATCTCAAGTCCGGCGAAGTATTTCTAAAGGCAGTAAATCCACTCTATGATGAATATTTTATCGTACAAGCAGCACTAGCAAATGATGACATGAATCAAGCAAAAAAAGCAATGTACAATATTAATCAATTAGTCCAAACATTATCTGATGATCCATTGGGACTATCCGGTAAATCCCTGAACTATTGGGAAAATGCACAAGCTACTATTTTGAATGTCACAGAACATGCTTTGCATTGGTCCAATATTGAGGAGTTACGTGATGCCTTCAATACACTAGGCACTGTAATTATCGAGTTGGAAAAAAATCTTGGGCATGGTGGAAAAGAAACCTTTTTTGAAATATTTTGTCCAATGGCATTTGACAACACGGGAGCTTACTGGCTGCAGACGGATAAAAAGGTTAATAATCCCTATTTTGGTCTCAAAATGTCACGCTGTGGTGAGGTGAAGTCAGAGTTAAGGCCGGCGATGGAAATGAATTCGAAGGAAAGGGGTGAAGGATATGAATGATCTCAGTCGTTTATCCCTGCTGGACAGGATAATAAAATATTGCATAGATAATAAACTTATTGTGGCTCTTGTCCTGGTTCTATTGATTGGTTGGGGGATCATTGTTGCACCGTTCGATTGGGATCTTGCAGGTGTGCCACGCAATCCTGTTCCCGTTGATGCTATTCCGGATATTGGAGAGAACCAGCAAATTGTATTCACCAAATGGATGGGAAGATCACCGCAAGATATTGAAGATCAGATATCCTATCCATTAACGGTTGCATTACTTGGAATACCTGAAGTGAAAACCATCAGGTCTTATTCAATGTTCGGTTTTTCAACGATATACATAATATTTAAAGAGAAGGCTGAATTTTACTGGACCAGGAGTCGTATTCTGGAAAAACTAAATTCTTTACCGTCTGAAACACTTCCTCCAGGCGTAAAACCATCATTAGGGCCAGATGCCACGGCATTGGGTCAGGTTTATTGGTATACGTTGGAAGGCAGGGATGAAGAAGGCAATACCACTGGAGGATGGGATTTACAAGAGTTGCGATCCATTCAGGATTGGTATGTGCGTTATGCGTTGCAATCGGCCGAGGGAGTTTCTGAAGTAGCATCTGTTGGTGGTCATGTTAAAGAATATCAAATTGATGTCGATCCAACAATTATGAGAGAGAATGGTGTCAATTTAACTGAAATATTTCAGGCAGTTCAAAACTCTAACTTGGATGTGGGAGCTCGAACTATTGAAATAAATAGGGTAGAGTATGTCGTACGAGGGCTTGGGTTTATAAAAAGTATAGAGGATATTGAATATACAGTAATTAAATCAATTGATAATGTCCCAATCTATATTAAAGATGTAGCTAATGTTGTTTTAGGACCCGCTTTACGACGAGGGGTTTTAGACAAGGAGGGAGCAGAGGCTGTTGGTGGAGTTGTTGTTGTAAGGTACGGTGAGAATCCTCTAGCTACTATAAAAAATATAAAAACAAAAATTTCTGAAATCAGCTCAGGACTACCAGTAAAAACGCTTCCTGACGGGCGGACGTCACAAGTGACAATTGTGCCATTTTATGATAGGTCGGGATTAATAAATGAAACGTTAGGAACACTAAATCATGCGCTAATAGATGAAATATTAATTACAATAATAGTTATACTTCTAATGGTGATGCATTTGAAGACATCCCTATTGATAACAGGTCTGTTGCCGTTAACAGTATTAGCAGTCTTCATAGGTATGAAGGTTTTTGGAGTTGACGCAAATATTGTAGCTTTATCCGGGATTGCAATTGCAATTGGGACGATTGTTGATATGGGAATTGTCATATCAGAAAACATGTTAAAACATCTTGATCAAGCGGATCCGAACGAAAATAAACGTGATGTCCTGTTTAGAGCTGCTTCCGAAGTCGGTGGAGCGGTATTGACCGCAGTTTCTACAACAGTCGTAAGTTTCCTTCCTGTCTTTACAATGGATGCTGCTGAAGGTAAACTGTTTAAACCATTAGCGTACACCAAAACATTTGCATTAATAGCCTCCGTGATTATGGCCCTTACAGTGCTACCTCCATTAGCACATATATTGTACGGTCATAAAGTAAAAAGTGATCGATTAAAACGGGTTTTAAACGGTCTGACTATCGTGTTGGGCATCATAATGATTTTTGTTGTTAAATGGTGGATTGGCGTTATTATAGTCGCCTTTGGTATTTATCCGTTTATCAAAGATCGAATCAGATTATTACAGAGTGATAAAGTACCATTGGTTATTAATTCCTTCGTTATTTTTTTGGTTGGCGTAATACTCGCAAGTACGTGGGCTCCGTTAGGCTATGATCGTAGTTTGTTTGTCAATGGATTATTTGTAGGTGTTCTTTTATTCATTGTAATGGGTGCCATTATATTGTTTACAAAAACATATCCACGTATGTTAACTTGGGCATTAGACCATAAAAAAATTGCGCTATCTATTCCAGGCACATTAATCCTAATTGGTTTTTCGGCATGGTTGGGTTTTGCAACTCTGACAGGATGGTTACCGGAATGGACAAAATCCACCCGTGTTTATCAATCTTTCCTACACACCTTCCCAGGTATTGGAAAAGAATTTATGCCAGCACTGGATGAAGGATCTTTTCTATATATGCCCACAACCATGCCGCATGCAGGCATTGAAGAAGCGACGGATGTATTAAGTAAGCTTGATAGAGCACTGTATTCTGTACCTGAAGTTGAAACCGTTGTAGGAAAACTAGGTCGGGCCGAAACACCCCTCGATCCAGCACCAATCTCAATGATCGAAACTGTTATCAATTATAAATCCGAATATATTACTGACGAAGCAGGGAATAGGATCAATTTTAAAATTGGTAAAGTGGGGACTTTTATTAGAGATCCAAATGGGGAATTAATTGAAGATTCACGTGGTAAGCCATTCCGTCAATGGCGTGATCATATTAGGACAAATAGTGACATATGGGATGAGCTGATTAAGGCTGCACGAATTCCTGGTACCACGTCTGCACCAAAGCTGCAACCAATTTCCGCACGAATTGTTATGCTACAAAGTGGTATGAGAGCACCAATGGGGATAAAAATTAAAGGACCAGATTTGGAAACAATTGAATCTGTCGGTCTCGAAGTTGAAAAATTTCTTAAAGAGGTGCCAAGTGTAGAGGCTGCTGCTGTATTTGCTGATAGAATTGTAGGAAAACCGTACCTCGAAATTGAAATAAAACGTCGTGATATTGCGAGATATGGTATAACGTTAAAACGGGTCCAGGATATTATTGAAGTCGCTGTGGGTGGGAAACGTATTACTACTACAGTTGAAGGTCGTGAAAGGTACCCGGTTAGAGTCCGCTATATGAGAGAATTAAGAAGCACTATTGAATCATTGGAAGATATTCTTGTGCCAGCTAACGATGGAACACAGATTCCATTGGGTCAACTTGCGGTAATTCATTATGTTCGTGGACCACAAGTCATTAAAAGTGAGGACACATTTTTAATTGGTTATGTCCTTTTTGATAAAAAAGATGAGTGGGCTGAGGTAGATGTTGTTGAACAAGCAAAACAATATTTACAGTCAAAAATCGACAATAAAGAACTCATAATACCTGCAGGTATAAGCTATGCATTCGCAGGGTCCTATGAAAACCAAATTAGGGCGATGAAAAAATTGAGGATTATTTTGCCGTTAGCCCTTTTTGTAATCTTTATCATCCTGTACATGCAATTTCGGAGAGTGTCAACGACTATGATTGTTTTCTCAGGTATTATTGTAGCCTGGTCAGGGGGATTTACCATGTTGTGGCTTTATGGACAAGATTGGTTCTTGAATTTTGATATTGGCAGTTTGGATTTAAGATCACTGTTTAATATTCACCCTGTTAATTTGAGTGTAGCTGTTTGGGTCGGTTTTCTTGCGCTATTTGGTATTGCAACAGATGATGGAGTCATTATTAGCACTTATTTAGACCAGAGTTTTAAAAAGTTAAAACCTAAGACAATAGAAGAAGTTAGAAAAGCCACAGTTTTTGCTGGATCAAGACGTGTTCGGCCTGCAATGATGACAGCTGCAACAACTATATTAGCTTTAATTCCAGTTCTAACGTCTACAGGTAGAGGATCGGACGTCATGGTTCCTATGGCAATACCATCTTTCGGTGGCATGGTGTTTGTTATACTCACCACATTTGTAGTCCCAATATTGTATTCTATAGTCGCTGAACGAGATATATTAAAAGAAACCTCATTCAAGAATGTGGATAAGGATGAATAATGATAGAAAGTGATATTTCTAATTCAAAGGGATTTAAATCCTCTCATAATTATGGGGGGTTTACTATTAATAAATATTTATTAACGAAAGAATACCATGATTAAAACATTAACTATTAAGAATATGGTCTGCAATCGCTGTATAAAAGTAGTAAGAGATGAATTTGAGAAAATGGGAATCGTAGTCACGGAAATAAAACTCGGAAGTGTAACAATTCAATATCCTGGTGACAATTTAAATGAGGGGGCAATAGAACAGATGTTGATAGAAAACGGGTTTGAGCTTTTGATTGATTCAAAAGCTCAAATTATTGAGAAAATAAAGACTTTACTCATTAGTCTGATATATTCTGATGCACTTGAAAATTCAGTCGAAAATGTATCAGATTATTTAGCGCATGAAATTGGGAAAGATTATAGTTCGTTAAGTCATCTCTTTTCCCTAGTTGAAGGAATTACAATAGAAAAATATTTTATCCTCCAGAAAGTTGAAAGAGCAAAAGAACTAATTGTTTACAACGACCTTAATTTATCCGAAATAGCAAATAAATTGGGGTATAGCAGTGTGCAATATCTGTCAATACAGTTCAAAAAGGTGACTGGAATGACACCAAGTCGTTTTAAAAATCTGAAAAATGATCAAAGAGTAAGCCTGGATAAAATTAATAGTAATCGAGATTGAGGATTTAGTATGAAATCAATAATACATCCAGGTGTTAATAATGATTAAGCCCATAACAAAAAAAGTGTTTAAAGATCCTTTACTTGTTCATAATCCAGTGACTTATTTAGTGTTGGGTTTCTGTTCAGCGCTGGCAGTGACTGTTAAAATGGAGACGGCCATCGTTATGACGCTGGCGGTTGTATTTGTGTTATCGATTTCCAGTACGATTATTTCTGCACTTCGAAAAATGATTCCGGGCAGGGTACGCATTATCGTGCAACTCTTGATTATAGCAGCACTTGTTATACTCACGGATCAAATTCTTAAAGCCTACGTATATCAAATCAGCAAACAATTGTCCGTATTTGTAGCACTTATTATCACCAATTGTATTGTCCTTGGGCGAACCGAAGGCTTTGGAATGCGAAATTCACCGGGGAAAGCGTTTCTGGATGGTCTTGGTAATGCGCTGGGATATGGCATTGCCTTGTTATCGGTCGCCTTTTTCCGTGAACTTTTAGGAAGCGGTACGCTCTTTGGTATCACGGTTGTTCCTGATTGGTTCTATACTGCCGGGTATCAAAATACTTTATTGATGATTCTGGCTCCAGGAGCGTTTATTATACTTGGATTGTTGGTCTGGCTACAACACACGCTGATGCCTGGATTACGGAATGAAATGCACAACCATGGAAGTCATTGATCATGATTGAACATTACCTCAGTTTGACCGTGCGCTCAATTTTCACTGAAAACATTATTCTGGCTTATTTTCTTGGTATTTGCCCGTTTCTGGCTATTTCAAAAAAGGTCGAACCTTCCATTGGATTAGGTCTGGCTGTGACATTTGTTTTGACTATTACGGCTCCATTGAATTGGGTAATTAGTCACTATTTCTTGGCGGATGGCGCAATGGTATGGCTCGGATTGCCGGATATTGATCTCAGTTATCTTTCCTATATCGTCTATATTGCCATTATTGCGGCTACGGTTCAATTATTGGAGATGATTATTGACCGGGTGAGTCCGGCACTACATCAGAACCTTGGAATTTTTCTGCCACTGATTGCGGTAAACTGTGCTATTCTGGGCGTATCCTTATTGTTAATAGAACGCGACTATAATCTCTTCGAATCAACCGTTTATGGGTTTGGATCCGGGATAGGTTGGTTTCTAGCGATTATTTCCATGGCTACCATTCGCCAAAAACTACGCTATTCAAATGTTCCCTTAGGTCTGCGTGGATTGGGAATTACCATGTTATTAACCGGTTTATTATCCATGTCCTTCATGGCTTTTTCAGGAATCGATTTATAGGTAAATGGCAAAATGTTAAAAAAACAAAACCAAACTTTGATAAGAAAATCCCAAATGGTGGTTTCTCATCATAAAATCGGTAATAATCTCACAGATCATTACAAGCGCAACCCACTGGAGGTGTAAAATGAAAGATCCTGTATGCAATATGGACGTTGATCACAAAACAGCTGCTGCATCGTCAACCTATGAGCAGCGGGAGTATTTATTCTGTTCAACTCATTGTCAGCACAAATTTGATACCGATCCCAAGCAATATATTAGTGTGAAAAATGATCACACTCATGACCATCACGATACTCATAATTATGATAAATCATCAAAACTATATACGTGTCCTATGCACTCAGAAGTAAAACTGGAGGGACCGGGGACTTGTCCTATTTGCGGAATGGCATTAGAATTGATTATGTCGGAAAAATCGACGATTACGATCGAATACATTTGCCCCATGCATCCGGAGATTGTGCAGGATGAACCAGGCAATTGCTCTATTTGTGGCATGACTTTGGAACCTAAGACTGCGACCGACTCTGAGGATGCCAACCCTGAGCTGAAGGATATGACCAGGCGTTTTATTATCAGTACAATACTCTCCATACCCCTGGTACTACTGACTATGTTAGCCATGTTTACTGAAAAGACCCTGATCTCGGGAGGTTGGCAACCGTGGATTGAATTGCTACTAGCTACACCAGTGGTAGTGTGGGGCGGTGCTCCGTTTTTTATCCGCGGCTGGGAATCCATCGTAAATCGTAATTTGAATATGTTTACGTTGATCGGGATTGGAACCGGAGTAGCTTATGGATACAGTTTGATCGCTACGTTTTTCCCCGATATTTTTCCCGCCGCATTCCAAAGCTCTGAAGGCGCGGTGGCGGTTTATTTTGAAGCAGCTGCTGTGATTGTTACCCTGGTATTACTTGGGCAAGTCTTGGAACTTAAGGCGCGGGATAAGACCAGCAGTGCCATTAAAGCTTTATTAGGACTGGCTCCTAAGACTGCGCGCGTTGTTGGCAAAGATGGCACGGAAGAAGATATCCCCCTGGAAAAAGTTCAACTTGGTGATTTGTTGCGGGTTCGTCCGGGAGAAAAAGTGCCTGTTGACGGTGAAATTATGGAAGGCACCAGTACCATAGACGAATCGATGGTAACCGGCGAACCAATCCCGGTTCGGAAGGCTAGCGGTGATAAGGTTACCGGAGCTACTATCAACGGAACGGGAACATTTTTAATGTGTGCCGAGAAAGTCGGGAATGATACACTTTTGGCCCGGATTGTCCAAATGGTCAGTGAAGCTCAGCGCAGTCGTGCACCTATTCAGGGATTAGCGGATAAGGTGGCAGCTTATTTTGTTCCAGCTGTAGTGGGAATTAGTGTCCTTACATTTATTATTTGGGCTTTATTTGGACCAGAACCACGAATGGCCTATGCTTTAGTCAATGCGGTGGCCGTATTGATTATTGCCTGTCCCTGTGCTCTGGGTTTAGCCACACCCATGTCAATTATGGTTGGAACAGGACGGGGTGCCATGAATGGCGTGTTAATAAAAAATGCCGAAGCATTAGAAACGATGGAAAAGGTGGATACCTTGGTCATCGACAAAACCGGGACTCTCACCGAAGGGAGACCCAAACTAGTCACCATTCTATCAGCGGGACAATTTTCTGAGAATGATTTGCTTCGTTATACAGCCAGTTTAGAGCAAGTCAGCGAGCATCCTCTGGGAGAAGCTATTGTTTCCAAAGCGCGTGAAAAAGGATTGAAACTATCCAAAGTAAAGGATTTCAATTCCGTAACGGGAAAAGGCATCACTGGTACGGTTGAAGGTCGTGTGCTAACCGTGGGAAATCGAAATTTAATTGAAGATTTGGGAATTGAAATTGGAGCTTTATCAGAGCCTGCGGATGCCTTACGACGGAATGCTGAGACCGTAATATTCATTGCTGCAGATTGGCAGATTACCGGTTTAATGGGCATTGCTGATCCCATAAAGACTACGACTCCAGATGCGATTAAAGCGTTGCAAAAAGAAAACATCCGGGTAGTCATGCTAACCGGGGACAATCATACAACGGCCGAAGCAGTTGCAAGGCAACTGAATATCGACGATATCGTGGCTGATGTGTTACCGGAAAAGAAAAATGAAGTAGTAAAGGACTTTCAAAAAAAAGGACATATTGTAGCTATGGCAGGTGACGGAATTAATGACGCCCCTGCATTGGCGCAGGCGCAAGTCGGTATTGCCATGGGATCAGGAACAGATGTAGCTATCGAAAGTGCCGGAATTACGCTGGTAAAAGGTGATCTCAGGGGGATTGTCAGAGCAGTCCATCTCAGTCGTGGTACCATGCGAAATATACGGCAGAATCTATTTTGGGCGTTCGCCTATAATGCCCTCGGCGTTCCTATTGCAGCCGGTGTACTCTACCCGTTTTTTGGAATTTTGTTAAGTCCTATTATTGCTGCTGCTGCAATGAGTTTCAGTTCTGTTTCTGTTATTGGGAATGCCTTACGATTAAGAAAATTATCGTTATAAATGAGAATAAGAAGGATATAAATGAACATGAGATCATCAAAAAAACATGCCCAAAAAGGGCGTCATAATAATCAAAGAGGAGCGATTATTGCTGTTGCTGGCGCGGTCTTTATCATTGGTATTACAATCGGATTGACACTTAACCAAAATAGTGAAAACGGACATGCTAATGAATCCGTTCCTGTAACCTACAGCCTTGGAACGATGAATGTTTCCAAACAGTTTGCCTGTTCCTGTGGATCTTGCGGGGAAAAAAATCTGGCTGTCTGCACTTGTCCTACCGCTTTAACCACAAAAAAGTTTATTGAAATGAATCTGCAGGGTGGAATAAATAAAGAAGAGGTGGAAATCCTTGTGAAGGATATTTACGGTCACTATACAGGATAGAGATAAATTTAAAAATATAATCAAATAAATAAAGGAAATAAAAATGAAGAAAAACATATTACTTAGCTTAGTTACAGTCGTCGCACTATTAATCAATGGATGTACAACGGAAGAAGAAAATACAACTGAAATAGTAGCGATTACACCCACCGACGGAGAAGCAATTGTTAGTAGAACAACGGCTATATCTATCGAATTCAGTGAAACCATGGATGTGTCGTCCTGCGAATCACGGTTTGGATTATTTATGGGGAACCTTGAAAGTATTCCGACGAATATGACCGGTCGCATGGATGGTGATTATTCTTGGAATGACGATCACACTATCATGACTTTTCATGGGGATTCATCTTTGATGGATTCTGCCATGTATTCAATTTGCCTCCAGGAAGGGATGCAGTCTCATAGTGCCATGGGCGACGGTATGATGATGTCGGGTATGAATGGACATGGAATGGAAGTAACTAGTGGAATTATTTCAAAGTTCACAACCGAAAATTCAAGTTTAGCGCGGATATTAACTATTAGTCCGGCTAACGGTTCTGCTGATATTGATTTAACCACTGAAATTCAAATTGAGTTTGATAGCCCAATGGATATTGAATCATGTGAATCACGATTTGGATTACACGAAGGTGAATTAATGGAAATGCCTATGATGGGAATGATGTCTGGATTAGCCGGCGGTTTTCACTGGAATGTCGACAGTACGATGATGATTTTTCAACCGGATTCAATGCTAATAGATTCGACAATGTATACTATTTGTCTAATGGAAGGAATGCAAACAGCAGATCACAATGGCAACATGATGACATCAGGTATGTCGGATTTCGGTGATCTGGTCGATACAGGGATTTTTATTAAATTTCTCACAAAATAAACAATAAGAGGTATTATATGATGTTTCAAGCAGATGCAGCCTTTGCGCTGGAATTAATTGCTATGGGATTAGGATTTTGGATTCTTGTTAAAGCGCGTGGTGAAGCACCAGACAATTTGAAAGGTTTTGGGTCATTTATCGGGTACTTTATTATTGTTGCTGCCTTTCTCGCTCTTTTATGTACCAGTTACTATTCCCTGAAATATTGGGAAGACGGTCATTTCAATAAACCACATTCTGGTAACATGATGATGATGCATGGAAGCGATATGATGATGGGGAATACGGGGATGAATCAAGATCAGTGCAAAATGATGATGGGTCAGGAAATGGATCAATCAAAATGCAAGCAGAAAAAAGACGGAATGAAATGTTGTGAAAAGAAAGTGCTGATGGATGAAAAGAAGAACATGATAGATCACAGTATGCATAAGTCTGATATCAAGGATAATAGTTAACCTAAATAATGTTTAATCGCAGATATATTCTGGTTAAAATAATCAAAAGGAAAAAAAATGGACTACCACTTTAGTAAATCTGTAGCCAAGTCGTTCAATGAAGCTATCGAAAAAGTCACGGAAGAGTTGCAGAAAGAAGGATTTGGAATTTTAACTGAAATTGATGTTAAAGCTACTTTGAAGAAAAAATTAGATGTGGATTTCCAGAAATACGTTATCCTGGGAGCCTGTAATCCATCTTATGCCTATAAGGCACTGCAGGCAGAAGAAAAAATAGGAACCATGTTGCCATGTAATGTCATTATTCAGGAAAAGCCAGATGGTAAAGTTGAGGTATCAGCTGTGGACCCAATGGCCTCCATGCAGGCAATTGCAAATCCCGATTTGGGAAAAGTGGCACGGGAAATTCAACAAAAGTTAAAACAAGTAATAGAGCGGCTGTAATAGTCAGGCTATTAGATTTAATTTGAAAAATAGTATCAAGTAAAGGAGATACCATGTATAAATATATCATAATGGTTTTGGTGACAGTGTCACTGGGTCTGGTTTCCAGTCAACAGAAAGAGCATGATCATGGTGATTATAAAATGGATGGAAAAACGATGAAGACCATGGATCATGACACGATGGGAACAATACAAAAGGAGGAAGGGATGCACATGATGCACGATAGTACAACAACCATGTACTACACTTGTCCCATGGAATCACATAAACATGTCCATAACGACGAACCGGGTAAATGCACCGAATGCGGCATGACCCTTGTTGCTGTAGAGGCTGCTTCTGTTGAAGAGGCAGAATTTTATGGTTGTCCCATGGAAATTCATTCTCATGTACGCAGTGATAAACCAGGAGAATGTGATGAATGTGGGATGACGTTGGAACCAATGAAGCTCAAAAAGAGAAAAATGTAACTAATTGACCATCGGGTATAATTGAAACACGCAACCGTTTTGGTTATGCCTGATGCGATTTTTAGTGGTGTCAGGTTAATGAAAAAACCAATCCTTTATCAAATCGTTTTAGGTGGACTAGCGGGTATTTTCATTTTGCATCCTGCAACTATGGTGGTTTATTGGTTAGAATTATTTCCTGATAGCGTGCTGTCATTGGAAGTTGTGATCCAGCGATTAGTCAAATCCTTTACGATAGGGATGCTGCCGATGACGGTTTTCTTTTTTTCAATTGGATGTGCATTAAGCTATATGAGTTTGAACATCAATCGAGTAATGGAGAGGCACAAGCATAAAATCGAATATTTAACTGAAATGGTGGGCCGCAACCTACTAACGATGATCCATCAAGGAGAAAATGAATTCCAGGAATTTAAATCTTCTCTAAGATGGAATTACCAGAGCGAAAAAGTAGATAAGGACATGGAGCTAGCCATCGTGAAAACAATTGCTGGTTTTATGAATAATCAGGCTGGGACACTGCTGATTGGTGTGGATGACGATGGGAAAGTTTTGGGTTTGTCTAATGATTTTATGACCCTTAAAAGGAAAAATCGAGATGGTTTTGAGCAATATATTATGACTTTGATATCAATAAAAATTGGGGCTGATCTGTGCCCATTAATTCATGTATTATTTCATAATTATATCGGACGTGATGTGTGTCGCGTAATTATTGAGCCTTCACCCAGACCTACATATGTAAAAGCGGGTGATGATGAAAAATTTTATTTGAGAACAGGAAATACAACCAGAGAACTTACTATTCATGAAGCGATCGAGTATATTTCTCGAAAATGGTCCTAAAATAATTAAAATTAAATCAGAAAACGTACAAACAAAGGAAATATTATGAGTGAATTTTTACCGGCATGGATACCTAATATTCATCCACTAATTATCCATTTTCCGATTGCATTGTTAATAATGGCAGTTGCATTCCAATTCATATCACTGGTTATTAATCAACCCAAATGGTTTGAATACAGTCTCCTAGTGATGGTAGCTGGCATTGTTAGCCTCATAGCAACATTTTTCTCCGGACGTGCCGCAGTTGATACTGTACTGCCACCAGCGGAAGCCAATGTAATATTAAACAATCATGCTGATTTAGCATTATGGACATTGATTTATTTTGTGTGTCTCGGAGTATTAATTCTACTGGTTTGGAAGCTAGAAAAAGCAAAAAATAAATATACAGCAATTTCTATTGTTTTATTAGGATTAGTGGGTGTAGGGATGTTAACAAAAACTGCTGATTATGGTGGTCGACTTGTATATCAGTATGGAGTTGGGGTAGCCAAGACTGAAACGAATGTGTATTTGAAGGACAAAAGTGAAATTGATTCAGCAGTAATCTTTTTGGAAGACGGTTCTTGGACCTGGAATGCAGACGTGGATTATTCAAATAGCTGGATGAAAAATGTCAAATGGTATAAAGGAAGAGAAAATGATTTGCTTACATTAGTTGAATCAAAGAGTAATAGTAGCTCACATTTATCAATAAAAACCAAATCGACACCGGTGTTATTTGCCGCAGGAGAAAAATTGGATGCAATCCAGGTTGATATATTGGTTGATTTAACGGATTTTGTTGGGACCTTTCAAGTGGTTCACCACCTAAATGACGTACAAAATTATGATTATTTTTCCATCACGCCGGATATGGTAGAATTGGGAAGAGTTATGCAATCTGAAGCACGCATACTAAGTAATCAGGAATACAAAACAGATGGACCCATTAGTATAAGAGTTGTTGGGATGAAACGCCATTTCCGCGGTTATATAAATGATCAACTTCTTTTACATGGTCATACAAACGATTTACCTGCAGGTCAAGTGGGACTATATATTCAAGGAACCGGAGTGATACGTCTTATAAGTATGAATGTGCAAGTCCTTTCAGATAACCATACAGGTTAGAATTGACCTATTTTGAAATCAGTGATGAAATAATTATATTTTAGGATAAAACAATGAAAATAGACCACCCAATTTCTATGAAGATTGTTCTACTATTCATCTTAGTAGCATCAATTTCCACAAGTTGTATTCCAATGATTATGCACGGGAATATGAAAAAAGGGATGATGCACGACTTATCGGATAAAGTGCAAACAGTTAATATGGGACAAATCGTTGATGAAATGATAGCTGAGGCAGTACTAAATCTTTCTTCCAAAAATCTGGATGTTAGTTCGATAGCAGTATGGGGAATCAAAACTCAAACTGCTGGTTTAGATATGGAATTAATTCACCGAAAACTTATATCCAAATTAGTTGATTCGGGTCGTTTTAAAGTTTTAACCAGAGAAAGATTAGAAGAAATCTTAGAAGAGCAAAAACTTTCGCTGTCAGGAGTGATCGATGAGCAGAGCGCAGTGGAGATAGGACAATTGGTTGGCGTGGAAGGATTTATTGATGGTTATGCATCCATAGAGGGAAAACAATTATTACTGAATCTGTTTCTAGTTGAAACCAAAAGCGGGATAATTACATGGACAACAACTATAAGAAGAAACTTACAATAGTGTCTCTATTCTATTGTTATTAACCTAAACGGTATACTATTCATTTGTTGTGGCAATAAGGAGCAAACATAAAGCAACGAAAATGCTCGTCTTGTTATGAGCTTTATGAATCCGTAGTAATAGCAATACATACAATAAAACGTACGCCATTTGTACTCCATTTTGGTACTTATTGATACTATTCAATACTAATCGATTTATATAATTAAAAACCCATTCTACCGACGGAAAATAGGATTCATGAGGAGCGGAACAGACGAGACTCGATCCGGCTTGACAGCTGAGAGGGTTGTCGACGATCTCAGGGTAAAAGTGTGCAATAATTGGGCTGTTTATTTGTCTACTCCTGTCTTATTAATGAGGCAATATTAATCGTTTGTTTCCTCATAGTGTGTTTGATAAAATATTCATGTAAATTCTCTAATTAAAATGATAACAGCTAAACTCAGCTTTTTAGTTGATAATGCCGTTAGAGTGATTAAAAGGTACACATCATGAGAAAAGGACTAAAATTATCTTCCCTTTCCAGCATCTTTTTCACAATTGTGGTCGCCATACTGGGATTATTGGCGTACATGTCCGGTATGGGATTTCTCGGCAGTATCCGATCGGATTACATTCCTATGGCACCAAGCACAGCTATTTGTTTCATTATTCTTGCCACTATACTATGGACTATATATTATAAGCAATTAGTTAACGTAAAGGCAATTATACTGATGATTGCCGCATTGCTTGTATCTCTCTTTGGGGTTCTGGAGATAGCTGAGTTCTTTACTGGAATTGATCTTAATCTTGAGGATTCACTTATACCAGCAGCAGGTAGCCTTAATGGTATTCCTATAGCTCGAATGTCTTCGGCTACTGGTGCAGCATTTTTCCTGTCGGGCTTTGCAGTGTTTCTCCTAATCATTCAGCGAATATTCCCTGAACGTAAATCACTTATCAAATATTCTATTAGCGGACTAGGTTTAATTGTGCTGATAATTAGTTTTGTATTCATCCTGGCTTATTTATATGATAATCCGCTGTTCTACGGACTAGGTGCCACTATACCAATGGCATTGACAACAGCAATTGGTTTTGTAACTCTTTCAATTTCTATTCTTACTTCCAATTCAGGGGCCTTCCCAATAATTCTGTTAACAGGCACTGCAACACGCAATTACCTGCTTCGTTTTATTTTACCGCTCACGATGTTGGCCGTGATTGTCAGTGGAATTGTAATGCATATTTCAGAAAGAGCAACAACAATAAATCCGGCGTTTATTTCAGCAGCTCTAACAATATTGATTGCTGTACTCGTAGGAATTGTGGCAACAATTATCTCAAATCACATAGGGAAAAAGATTGACAATGTAGAAGAGGTTTTAAAAGAAAACAGTGCGATACTTAAAGAATCCCAAAAGTTGGCGAATCTGGGTTCATATTCCCTGGATATTTTAACGGGTATTTGGACAAGTTCTGAAATATTGGATTCAATATTTGGGATTGATAACAATTATAGAAAGGATGTAAAGGGTTGGGTCGACCTTATTCATCCCGACGAACAGAATGAAATGCATGATTATTTTAACAATCATGTTTTAGGTAAACGTCGGCATTTTGATAAAGAGTATCGCATCATACCAAAAAATAGTCAGAATGAACGCTGGGTCCATGGTCTTGGAAGACTTGATTTGGATTCAAATGGACAACCTGTCAGAATGATTGGAACGATTCAGGATATCACCAGGCGCAAACAGACAATGGAAGCGCTAAAGGAGAGTGAAGAGAAATTTCGAAACCTGGCCGATAATTCTCCCAACATGATTTTTATTAATCAGCGGGGTAAAGTCGTCTATGTCAATAATTTATGCTCAGAAATTACCGGCTATACTTTAGATGAATTTTATTCCAATGATTTTGATTTCAGGACATTGATTCACCCAGAGCATTTAGAAGTTATGATGTCAAATTTCAATTTACACATGAAGAGGAAAAATGTCCCGCCTTCTGAGTTAACCGTCATGACGAAATCGGGCGAACAAGTTGAAACCTTATTGAATACAAAGTTAATAACTACCGCTGAAGGACTGGCGATACTCGGAATAATGACGGACATAACCGAACGCAAAAAGGCGGAACTGGAGCTTACCCGTAATTATAAACAACAAATACTGCTGACTCAAGTATCACATTTATTCACAAAACTGGGACAATTTGATGAGAATATGCAGGAAGTGCTTCGATTAATTGGTGAAGAAGTAAACGTTAGCAGAGTGTATATTTTTGAAGATTATAAGGAAGGAAAGTTTGCCAAAAACACCTATGAATGGTGTAATAAAGAGGTCGTCCCACAAATAGACAATTTACAAGAAGTACCCTATGAAATAATTCCCTCCTGGAAAGATCTTCTACTCGAAAAAGAAAGGGTTCTTACCAGTAATATTTTTGAGTTACCTCAAGATCTGATAGATATACTTGAACCTCAGGAAATCAAAGCTATTATCGTTTATCCAATTTATGTCATGAATCAATTCTTTGGATTTATTGGTTTCGATGAGTGTACTCACAACCGTAATTGGGAAAATAATGAGATAGAACTTCTAAAAACAGTGACAAATATTATTTCAACACTTTTTGAGCGCAAACAAGCGGAGACACAGCGAGCGGAAGCTCTGCTGAAAGCGGAAAAAGCTAATGACGTGAAGGACCTGTTTCTCGCCAATATGTCCCATGAGCTTCGCACACCACTGAATTCCCTTCTTGGTTTTGTTGAAATAATCGAAGACAGTTTAAAAGATCGAGTGAACAAAGAAGAAACCGAATTTTTCCAAATCATTCAACACAGCGGAAAGCGTCTGATCAAGACCGTCCATGGTGTATTAGATATCACCCAGATCGAAACAGGAACCATACTGTTCAGCCGGGAAATAATGCCATTGGCTCATACGGTTGAGCAGATTTATAAAGCGCTCAAACCCCAGGCCGAAGCAAAAAAGCTAAAGCTGACGTTTGATAATCAAATTGCTGATGGTTGTATCAAAGCAGATGAGTCATTGCTGATCAAGGCGGTTTCAAATCTAGTTGAGAATGCTGTCAAATACACAGAAGCGGGTGATATAGTCCTGACGTTATTCGAACAGGTTGGACATTATGTATTATCTATCCGCGATACGGGGATAGGAATGAGTCCGGACTACATGAAGCATATGTATGATACATTCACCCAGGAGAGCTCCGGTTATACCAAGAAATACCAGGGCCTGGGTTTAGGATTATCCATTGCCAAGCGCTGTTTGGATTTGATGGAGATCGCCATTGATGTGGAAAGCAAGAAGGGAGTTGGAACGACATTCAAGTTAACCTTCACCCGGAAAGAAGAAGTTATTGCTGTAGCGGATAAACACGTTGAAGCTATACCAAAAGTTATAGAAGCGGTCGATATAGCAAGGCCAATGGTATTAATCGTTGAGGACGATGAAAATAACCGGAAAGTGCTTGAGGTGCAGCTAAAATCAACATATCATACCTGTTATGCAGTATCTGTAGAGGGCGCAAAAAAGCAGCTTAAAGATCATGCCGTGGATTTGGTTTTACCGGATTTATCTTTAGAAGGAGATAAACGTGGGTTGGATTTAGTAGCCTATATGAAAACGAAAGACGATCTTAAAGGTATCCCGATCATCGCGGTAACGGCCCAGGCTTTTACACATGACCGTGAAAACGCATTGAATGCAGGTTGTGATGATTATATGAGTAAGCCGATCAATAAAAAGAAACTTTTGAAAATGATGAAACAATATGTTTGATTTATCTATAACAAAATGAGCCAAAAATGAAATCAGATCAATCAAAGACCAAAGCTGAATTATTATCACTTTTGTGTGCTGGTGGTTTTCAGTAATGACCACACTCCCGGCATGACTAATTCCTGAAATATTTCGTTCATTTTCTCTGGTTTGTAAGGTCTGTTATTATCAAGCCACCAGGTCAACAACGTTAGTAGTGTACCAGCCATGTGATAAGCTATCACAGCGGGTGAAGCGATACAGCGATGATCTTCTGGTAATAATTGTTCAATTTGTTCCTGAATATGAACGGAGATATGGTGATGGATTTTTTTTCGTACTAACTCAATTCCATTACCTCCAAGAATAGCACGGTAAAGTCGTCGCTGCTCCTGAATATCTCTGAACAAGGGAGCTGTGGATAATAGTGGTTGTCTTATTCCATCCTCTTGATCATTTTTTGGTGAACGTTCAACATCCCAAATCAAACTGTGAATAATATCATCCAGACCACGATAAAGAAGGTCTTCTTTTGATTGATAATGGGAATAAAAGGTTGATCGTCCCAAATTTGCGCGATCAATAATATGTTGGACCGTAATGGTTTCGTATCTCTGTTCTTCAATTAATTCAATCAGAGCATTGCTTAATAATTGACGAGTTCGCTGAATACGACGATCTGTTTTCTCTTTTTTCATTAATCTCCCCGATATTTTGAACAATATTGCTAATTTGTCTATTAGTGAACATTTCAAATGGTTTGGTTATTGATTGCCGTAATGATAATACATAAAATTTTGATGAACATGGTATTCATTAATGAATATGATGTTATTTTTCAAAACCAAAAGGTGAATTAAATGATTAAGAGCGAACTTCATCCCATAAAACCACCAGTCAGTACTATCAAAAGGCTCTTTACACACCGATTATTTATCCCATTTATTGCCACCTTAGGTGTTGCGGCAGTAATTATAAAACACGTTAATTTAGCACAACTATTAAATACTCCATTGTCAATGATTATGGGAGGTATATGGATTGTTGTAGGTGTACACCTAATTGGAATTCTTGCAGTAGCGTATACGGCGCGAAGGAATCAGCAGCGAAGCGAAACCGAAGAAGAGACTTCCATAAGAATCCAGCATGAAAATAAAAATGATTTAGAAACAAAAGGACAGACTATTCCCTGGGCGTCATTTTATGATACTCTCGTTTGGGTGTTATTATTCGGGAAAGGATCATCCATCAGAAAAGATACTGTGGTATTGGCTGATGCTCATCCTGGAGAAACGGTATTAGATGTAGGGTGCGGCACAGGCGATTTGGCGTTAGCGCTTCAACAGATTGTTGGTCAGACTGGAAATGTTTGCGGAACGGATGCGTCTCCCAAGATGATTGAAGTTGCTAAACGCAAGGCCACCAAGCATAAACAGGTCATATTTCAGACGGGATTGATTGAGAAAATTGGATTTCCGGACAATCACTTTGATTTGGTAACGAATACTCTTGTGATGCATCATTTGCCCAAGGATTTAAAACAAGCAGGTTTAACAGAAATCAACCGGGTGTTAAAACCGTCTGGGCGCATTCTGATCGTGGATATACAATCTTCCTCAGGCGGGTCACTGTTTCAGAGAATGGCTGATTTTATGGTTCAATTGCATGGGGGTCACGCCATAATGCATGATAATGTCCAAAAACTCGTTCCCCTGTTGAAAGAGACAGGATTTAACAACATAGAAACTGGTAAACTCAATAGGCAAATGTCATATATAAAAGCTAAAAAGTTATAGAACAAAACGATTGTAAAATTATAATCCACTACTAATTTTCCTGAATATTAGAAAGAAATCAAAGATGCATCAGTCAGATTCAAATTATCAGAAATCAAATCAATATATAAGTCTTGACCATAAGGCCAATGAATCGAAGACCTGGCGCGTATTTATACTGACATCAGTAATGATGGTTGTGGGGATATTCACAGGCATTGTATCTGGTTCAATGGCTCTGTTAGCTGATGGATGGCACATGGGAACACACGCAGCAGCCTTCGGAATATCTATTTTTGCCTATCGTTATGCTCGACGTAATCAAAACGATAAAAGATTTTCGTTTGGACCTGGAAAAGTAACTACTTTGGGGGGATTTGCCAGTGCAGTGGCATTAGCAATGGTTGCTCTGTTTATGATAATTGAATCTGTGGAACGATTTTTCAATCCAGTTTTCATACATTTCAATGAAGCAATTATTGTAGCTATTATTGGCTTAGCGGTGAATATTATCTCCGCGGTCATTTTAATGGGTATCTCGTTTGAGAATCATGTCCATAGTCACAATCACGAGGATCACAATTTGCGGTCGGCCTATTTCCATGTCCTGGCAGATGCATTAACCTCATTGCTGGCGATAACAGCACTCCTCACCGGTAAATATTTTGGGTGGCAAGCTATGGATCCGGTTATGGGTATTATTGGTGCACTGGTGATAATTAACTGGTCACGAGGTTTGCTTGGTTCTTCTGCTGAGGTTCTTTTGGATCGGGCAGCTGGTGGTAACACCGAGAAAGAAATTCAGAAAGTGATCAATGAAGATGGTAGCGCTACTATAAAGAATCTTAAAGTATGGTATTTAGCACCAAATCAAATCGCAGCTGTTTTAAATATTAAACCAATAAATACGCAAACATCCGGGTATTACCGTAATCTACTTAAAGAAATAAAAGAACTCGTTTTTGTTTCTATTGAGCAAAAGTTGTGAGTAGTGTTTTTATTAAAGACATCTTACTCTTCGGATTATTGTCATCACAAAATTATATAATTGATTATGTTTGAAATGAAAATACTTCAATAATATGTTCAGCCAGAAAAACCCATATCCATTTAGCTTTCAGCTATTGTTATCTACATTAATATTACCATCGGATGTAATCTAAAAATGACTAATTCTCAACTAAAAAGGATACACATGCTCGATTTAAGAAAAGTATTGTACGGACTCTTGTTTTTGATGCCAGTTTTACTGGCTGCTCATGGTGTCACCACAGGTGATCAGGGTTATATCCAGGAAATAACCGGGATTAATTTCATTCCCTTTATGTACCTAGGAGCCAAGCACATGGTCACTGGCTATGATCATTTATTATTTCTCATAGGTGTTATCTTTTTCCTTTATCGCATGAAGGATATTGGTATATATGTCAGCCTTTTTGCAGTTGGCCATTCATCCACATTGCTCTTTGGTGTCTTCGCTGATATTAATGTAAGCGCCTATATAATCGATGCAATTATTGGACTTTCTGTGGCCTATAAAGCCCTGGATAATTTGGGGGCCTATCAGCGCTGGTTTGGTTTCCAACCTAATACCAAGATTGCCACCCTGGTTTTCGGACTTTTCCACGGCTTTGGTCTTGCCACCAAGATATTAGAATTTGAAATTGCTCCCGAAGGACTACTATCCAATTTAATTGCTTTTAATCTTGGTGTTGAAGCAGGGCAGCTATTAGCTCTATCTGCAATCCTGATAATAATCAGCTACTGGCGAAAAAAAGGAAAGTTTATCAACCATGCCTATTCTGCAAATGTCGTCTTGATGACAGCGGGTTTCATTCTCACCGGTTACCAGATCGCCGGATACATTATTAACTAACAGGAGATAAAATGTTTAATGCTCAACAACCATCTATTGACGATTTGCCAACAACTAAACAACTGGTTAGGTCAACAGTGATTGCACTAATAGCCGCAACGGCTATCCTTTTTTTAATCGTACTACCCGCCGAGTATGGATTGGATCCTACGGGTGTAGGTGAATTTCTGGGGCTAAAATCAATGGGGGAGATCAAGGTCAGTCTTGAAGAGGAATCGCTGGAAGAAGTTGATGTCGAGAATAGTTTGTCGGAGGTAACTGATAAAAATCTGAGTGATACAGCTACCATCCCAAAGAACGATGTAATCGAGCGTACAATCGCACCCGGTGAAGCAATCGAGATCAAGATGGAAATGCAAGAGGGCACCATTATCCAATATTCATGGTCTGCTGTCAATGGTAAGCTAAACTTTAATGCTCATGGCGACGGCTACAAAGGAACAAAGATGTCTACTACATATAATAAAGGCCGAATGATTGCTGCCGACTCTGGAGAATTACTAGCAGCCTTCAATGGTTATCATGGTTGGTTCTGGCGTAATCGGAATGATAATCCAGTAACACTTAGACTTGAAACCTGGGGTAATTATATTCAAATTAAGCAGGTTTTGTGATTTATAAAACATGGACAGTCTCATTTGAGAGAAAGTTCTGTTGTATACTTTGAAAGAGTATTTGATAGCAAAGAAGATGAATTTCTTGAAAATGAAACCATATTACTTCGCCAGTATTTTGAGTCTGGGAGTTTGCTTTTCTATCGAAACCAAACACCATCTATTAGTAACAAAAACCACACACACTATTTTTCTGGGCGAAGAAAAAGTGTGGGTGGATATTTACGAACGTTCCGGTGTAGACGTTACACTTTTGAATCTTCATGATAACGAGAATACTTCTGCTGAGGCAGGTATTGAGTTCATCCAAAAATATGGTGGACGGCTAGTTGAGCTACGACACGGTCGAGGACGTGAAGTGGTGGTGCGCCTTAATAGTATACTTCATCGATTTGATCCAAACCGAATGTTTAGTGATGTAGGATTACGGGCGTCCCTTGATTATTACCACAGTAAAAACGAGAAAGTCGATTCTACTGCAATTGACTTCCGAGAAAAAGTGCTTAACATAGTTGATGTACACAAAGGTATGACGGTCATTTCCCTACATAACAACACGTCTAATAAGATGACCATCAACGATTACCGACCTGGAGAATGGTATGGAGAATACACAAAAGAATTGTTTATCAATCCCAAGAAAGATCATGATAATTTTTTTGTTGTGACTCAAGATAATCATTTTGCTGCCTTATCATTATTGGATTATAATGTGGCGTTAAGAACTCAGAATCCAATAGATAGTGGAATGCTAATCGACTATCTTAAATGTGTAGATGTAATATGTGTGACCATTGAAACCGAGCATGGTAAATTGGCTGAACAAATAGAGATGCTCGAAGCATTTAGGGACATTCTATTAGAATAGCAAATTGTCCTAATTATATCAGGTATATGTTGTTGCCTACCCTACCACCATTATTGGACCAAATGTTAAGTTAGGATTTATTGTTGGAATATTAAATAATTCACAACATTTCTACACATATATCCTGACCGATTGCCCAAATCAGCAGGCAATCTCCTCACCTATTAACAATATCTCTTTAACAAACTATAAAGATTATAACTGTTGAAAATCTTATGTATGATATCAAGGATTTAATTGTATGAAGGGACATAATTAATATAAAGAGTTACGGGTACCCACACGGGTACCCACTATGTTATGAAATCTTATAACTGCACATATTACTAACGATACATAAACGGGCGAAGTACTTAAAATCCCTCGCCTTCAAAAGCGTGACGGTTCAAGTCCGTCTCCGGGTACAGTCCTTATTTCTGATGAGAAAAGCCCTGTTTAACGACGGGGATTTAAGTATTGCTAAAATGTTCTTGAGCGAAATTTTCATAAATAGGTCTAAAATTATTATTTTTATAATATTTTATAGTTTTTCATATTCTAGTTTGTTGATCATTACAATAATAAACGTTACCATGAATCGCTAGATAACTGTACTCCGGCAGATATGTACTTTGGAATGTATCAGGAAGTTTTAACAGAACGACAAAAGATCAAACAACAAACTCAATAAATGAGATATGCTCAAAACATGAGCGATAAATCAAATAACCGGGTAACTTATCCTCAACTTAAAATGATAAAAGTGTAGCTTAACTTTTTAATTGAAAAGTCTGAAAGATTTAAAAGATCTACAAGTACGGGGGATATATGAAAGCAAAAAGTAGTAAAACAATCATCTTTGCATTAATTATACTTGCTACAACCGTTTTCGCTCAAGCTCCTAATTGGCAATGAGCCAGTTTAGCACTGGGAGAAGGGTCTGATCAGGACCTAGCCATGGCAATTGATGCATTCTACAAGCGACCGAGGGGATGAGATGGTTGTTATAAGGTGTCAAAAACTTTTTCAAATCTACATCCGAGAATTTTTTCTATGGATTTTTCTGGGCATTCATTTTTCCCTATCCACGCTCACGTTCGGTCAAACGGTCCAGTTAGATTATTTGACCATCAATGATGGCCTCTCCGATAATTATGTAAGTCATATCCAACAGGATAGATTTGGCTATCTGTGGTTTGGCACCATGGAAGGTCTCAACCGCTTCGATGGTCAGGCTTTTTACACCTTTCGAAACATACCTGATGATTCAACCTCCATATCAGATAACTATATCCGATCATTTGATGAGGATGAGAACGGAAATCTATATATCGCAACAAATACCGGGGGTCTGAATTACTACAATCGAAAAAGAGAAAGTTTCCGACGTATCAGCCTGAGAAATAAATCAGGAAAAGAATTTGAGTCGGTTTCAATTATCAGGTGTTCCCAGAATGGCATTGTTTGGATAGGAACTCAAGAGGGTATACTGATACGTTTTAATGTCAGCGCTGATTCTGTGGAATGGTCTATGGCCATTGGGCAAGACTTTGTTAATGCCAAACCGAATTCTATTAACGACATCTTTCTAGATGCTTCAAGTAATTTGTGGATCGCCTCTGGGTTGGGAGGTCTGGATCACATCAGTTTTCCAGAAGGTCGGCTGAATCACATCCTAAAAGCGGACACCTTGGCAGAATCTTTCAGACGCAATGGCTGTGTCAAAATCATCGAGGATTCCTCGCATAAACTATGGATATCCAGAGTCAGTGGTCTGGACAGCTATGATCCTTTTTCTGGTGAAAGTGAACATTTCGGTTTTCTGGATGCAAAGGGGGAAATGTTAAAGTCTTTCAGTGTGCTCATAGGTCATGATGACCGCATTCTGCTTAGTTCTTACTACGATCTCATTGAATTCGATATTTCAAATTCCACGCATAGGTCAATTGCCAGTATTTTACCCCAGTATTTTACTTCGGCACTATACATGGATCGTACTGGTATCATCTGGGCTGGAACCATGGGATATGGAATCATAAAAATCGACCCAGGCAAAGGTCAATTCAACACTTCAAAAGGAAATTTCCTTGCAGAGACATATCCTGAAGAAATAGCGCTTTTGAGCGATTCGGCTGGGTTTGACCTCAGTATTAGAGATCGTGATTTTCTGTCAATTATACGGGATAGAAATCAAGATGCCTGGGTTGCTACTCAATTCTGGGGTCTCTATAGGATAGATCATTCCACACATAGGATTGAACGATTCACCATAGGTGAGCTTAATGAGCGCCAACGTTATCAGGTGATGTATCAGGTGTTCGAGGATCGCAAAGGTGAGATTTGGGTGAGCACGGTCGGGGGGATAAGTAAACTTAATCAGGAGACTGGACAGTTTGAGTATCACCGAATTTATCCTGGAGAGAACATCTCAATATTCGCGGAAAATAAAGCAACATATCTTGATATCACCGATATCCACCAGGATGAAACAGGTGTGTTCTGGCTTGGAACACCGGAAATAGGGCTGGTTCGTTTCGATCTTGAAATAGATTCTCTAAGATTTATACACATCACTCCTTCACAATCTGCAACTGCAAGCTCCTTTACAATTCTATCCATCCTCCCTGATCCAGTCCATCCAAACCGGATACTCTGGATAGGTACGGAGGGAGGCGGGCTGGTTCAGTTCGATAAAGAAACGCATACTTCCAGGTTTTATACTGACAAAGAGGGGCTGCCCAACAATATTGTGAATTGTGTCCTCCCAGGAACCGACAATGATATTTGGATGAGTACCAATATGGGTCTAAGTCGATTTTCCATCTCCACAGAGAAGTTTCTGAATTTCGATGTGCGTGATGGGCTTCAGTCAAACGGTTACAACCGCAGAGAAGCATATATTTCGCCAGATGGAGAACTGTATTTTGGCGGCACCTACGGATATAACCATTTTTTCTCTGACGATATTATCGATAGCCAGACCCATTCGCCGCTGGTTCTCACAGGAATAGACTTATTTAACAAACCCATTTCACTTGAGACATTTGAATCACCTCTGAATGCCCCGGTTACTCTGTTGAATAATCTCACACTTGATCATGAGCAGGGGATGATGGTTACCTTCTATTATACTGCGCTGACATACTCAAACCCGCATAGGGATAGATTTGCTTACAAATTGGATGGTTTTGATTCACGTTGGATCGAGAATGGAACCAAAAGATTTGCAGTTTATACCAATCTCAATCCAGGTAAATATCGGTTTCGTGTGAGACATCTTGACGATGTGTATGCTTCTGATCCTCAGGAGCTATCTCTGTGGGTTGAAATCCTGCCTCCCTTCTGGGCAACATGGTGGTTTAGAAGCAGCCTGATTCTACTTGCATTCTTTGTGGTGGGGTCGTTAATCAGACGTCAGTTGAACCGCTTGCAGAAAAAGCGAATGCAGCAACGCCTCTTCTCTCAACAACTCCTGGAGTATCAAGAGAATGAGCGCAAAAGAATTTCTAGTGAATTGCACGATGGTGTGGGTCAGAATCTTCTGGTTATTAAGAATACGCTCCAACTGGGTTTGAATAATCTACCCATGGATGATCATGGTATAGAACATTTTCAATCAGCTTCAGAGATCATCTCAGAAACCATCCAGGAAGTACGTGAAATCTCACATAATTTGATACCCCTGCATCTGGAACAACTGGGTCTAACCTCTACCTTGGAATCTGTAATTGAAAACGTTGAGCGAGCCTGTGAGATCAGCTTCGAAGTTGATATTGAGGATATTGATAACCTGTTATCACCTGAATCTGAAATTCTGATCTATCGAATTGTTCAGGAAAGCTTGAACAATATTATTAAACATTCTCAGGCTGATTATGCAGAAGTGAACATTAGCAAAAAACCAGAAATGATTTCAATTCGCATCGCTGACAATGGTGTTGGTTACTCGCCATCAAAATCAGTGCAAGACAGGGGTATTGGAATCTCGGGTATGCGAGAACGCGCACAATTATTGCATGGTCAGATAATCATAGAGCCTGGAGCACACTCAGGAACCGTTGTGCAATTAACCATAAAATTGGACAGATAATATGGAAAGCTCCCTACCAGAACCAACCAGCATCATCATCGCAGATGACCATCCTCTTTTCAGGTCAGGCATTCGAGCTGAGTTGGAACGAATTGAAAATTTGAACATCATTGGTGAGGCTGGAGATGGAGCAGAGGCTTTGAATCTGATCATGGAGCATAAACCAGACTTGGCAATTCTCGATATCCGCATGCCAAAACTCACGGGTATTGATGTTGCTGAGCGGCTTAACGAAACAGACTCCGCCACCAAGATTATTCTGCTCACAATGTACAAAGAGCGCAAGCTTTTCCTGCGTGCTCTGGAGCTGGGTGTAAAAGGATACATCTTGAAAGAGGCACTGATCTCTGAAATTCAACAAGCAGTAGCAGCAGTAGCAGCTGGTTCCTACTTTCTCAGTCCAGAACTCTCTGGGATGTTGGTGGATCGGATCAGCCATACAAAAAAAGAGGTTCCAGAATGGAAACAGCAGCTCACACCGGCTGAACTGGGTATCATGGAATTGATCTCTGATTTGAAATCAAATGATGAGATCGCCAAGACACTGTTTATCTCCAAGCGGACCGTTGAAAATCATCGCGTCAACATCTCTCGCAAGTTGGGTATTTCGGGAACAAACAGTCTTCTGAAATTCGCCGTGAAGAACAAGTCTTTCATTTAAATCTGACAATAATTTTGGTTTTATAATTCTCCAGGTTGGGATTCGAATCCCAACCTAGAATATCCATTTCTCAACCCAGTCAAACAACGGGACAAATTTGTCCCCTTTTATCATTCGAAATTCAATTGTTCATGATTCGACACTCCCCAGCTGTGCGTAAACCCACACACAATTGAGTATCCCCCTCTATTTATTCCACTACGGCCAGGGGCTATTTTGTATTCATACAACAAAGGGGAAAACATCGTAGTGGGGAATTTACCTAAAAATTGGATAATTGATTCTGAAGCTTCTCGCTTTCATAGACTGTGTCTGACCGAGCTATCCTATTTATACAATTACTTCTCTTATACAGAATTTCCCAGACTTTCTACATCTCTGCAGTCAATGACTGAACAAGTCGAGCATACAAACTCAATGAACAATAAGGGGCGATCATGAAACGAACCATTCTTTCAGCAATGTTAACGTGTTGTATTCTGATAATAATTCTACCTGACATGAGTATAGCTGCACCTCCTCCTACTGCAACTATACCGGCTGCTGGATCAGGTACAAGCAGTGATCCCTACCATATTGCTGAGCTGAATAACCTGTACTGGATAACCCAGAACACGGCCAATTGGGACAAACATTATATCCAGATTAAGGATATTGATGCTTCTGGTACCTCTGGGTGGGATAGTAATAGTGGTTGGACACCCATTGGCAACGTCAGTGTGGAATTCACCGGTTCATACAACGGCTTGGGCAGTACCATTGACGGACTTGTTATTGACCGTAGCGGCACATCATGGGTTGGTCTGTTCGGGCGTATCAATGGGGCAACGATTGAAAATCTTGGTGTGACCAATGTGACTATTACCGGAGCTTACTTTACCGGCGGCCTGGCGGCATTAAACGCTTCTTCCACCATTAGCAATAGCTATACCACTGGCTCTGTGACTGGAGTTGAATCTGTGGGCGGCCTGGTGGGCTGGAATTCTTCCTCCACAACCATTACCTGCTATAGCACTGCGACTGTAACAGGAACAAGTGAGGTGGGCGGTCTGGTGGGGTATAATCAATCTAGTTCTACTATCAGTAATAGCTACAGCACCGGCGCGGTTACCCGATCATCTGGAACGGAAGTCTCTTTTGGCAGTTTTTGCGGTCACAATGATGGCTCAACAATTCAAAAGTCCTACGCAACAGGAGCGGTAGCCTATACTGGTACGACAGATCCAACGGATAAAGGTTTTGTGGGAAGTGAGACCCCAACAACAACTTATGCTAACAATCTGTTTGATAGTGAAACCTCAGTTCAAAGTACGGGTACCGGAGCTACGGCAAAAACCACAGTACAAATGCAAACAGAATCAACATTTACAGATGCAGGCTGGGATTTTGAGGGCGAAACCACCAATGGCACCAACGATTACTGGGATATATCAGGCGCTTATCCATTTGTATATTCTCCAGAAGGTACGGAAGATCACCCCGCACGGATTACTTCTCTGGCAGACCTGATAAGCCTGTCTGGTACTTCTGCTGATTGGGGAAAATATTTTATCCAAACGGCAGATATCGATGCCTCGTCTACATCCGCTTTGAATAGCGGTGCCGGCTTTTTACCCATTGGTAGTGTCTCGCCTTATTTTACAGGCGCATATAACGGACTGGGTTATACTATTGATGCACTCTTTATCAATCGCCCCTCCACAACTTATGTCGGGTTGTTTGGTTATACTAACGTAGCAACCATCAAAAATCTAGGTATGACTAATGTGGACATTACCGGACAATATTATGTCGGTGGTCTCGGGGGATGGACAGCAAACTCAATAATTAGTAATTGCTACAGCAGCGGAACTGTCGATGGCACGAATTATATCGGCGGTCTTATAGGAGTAACCCGCTATGCCTGCACAGTCAGCAATAGTTACAGTGCTGCAGATGTGTCTGGAACGAGTGCAATCGGTGGATTCCTGGGCACTCTTTTTTATAGCACGACCACCACGCTCACCCATTGCTACAGCAGTGGGGCTGTTGTCTTTTCTGCTTCTGGTGGTGGCTTTGTGGGCAATGATAGAACACCCACAACATCTACTGTCACAAATTGCTTGTGGGATACTGAAACATCAGGGCAGTCAACCAGTGCAGCTGGCATCGGTAAAACCACATCAGAAATGACCACGGACTGTACGTTTCTTATTGTTGGTTGGGATTTTCTGGATGAAACCAGTAATGGTTCTAATGATCACTGGACTATTTCTACTGATAACGGTGGCTATCCCGCTTTAACATGGCAGGGGTTGTCCAATAGTGGGTTATCGCTGCCCTGTGTACCCTATCTTACGACCACAGCGGTAAGCAGCATTACCAAAACTACGGCAAGTTCTGGTGGGAATGTCCTGTCTGATAATGATGCTTCAGTTACAGCGCGAGGCGTCTGCTGGGATACCAGTATTAATCCTGATATTAGTGATTCCAAAACCACCGATGGTACCGGCACGGGTTCGTTTACATCTTCAATAACCGGTCTGACTGCAGCAACTACTTATTACCTGCGCGCTTATGCCACCAACAGTGCCGGTACCAACTATGGAAGTGAAAGTTCATTTACCACGATTTACTTCAATGGCAGCGGAACATCAGGTGATCCTTTCCAGATAACTTCACTCAGCGATTTGAGCTATCTGGCTCAACACAGTGCCTATTGGGATCAGGATTATTATTTTAAACAGACGGTTGATATTGATGCTACCCAAACCCAGTATTGGGATGATGCTGATGATGACAGCGATGGTGACCTGTACAACGATACCAATGATGGAACCAGTACAGGAACCAATAATGGATTTCTGTCAATCGGTGATGGTAATGATGAATATTATGTGTCGGGAACACCATTTATCGGCTCATATAACGGGCAGGGATATATTATTGACGGTTTAACGATTAATCGTGGATCTACATCCTACATCGGTCTATTTGGTAGTACTTATGGTGCTACAATTGAAAATCTTGGACTGACCAATATTGACATTACTGGTGGCGATTTTGTAGGTGGAGTAGCATCATTTTGCGATGGAGGCTCTATAATCAACGAATGCTATACGACTGGATCAGTGACCGGTTCGGGTGATTTCGTTGGTGGACTGAGTGGGAAAGTTTATGGTGGTGACTGGGGAGACAACAGAATTACGAACTCTTATAGCAGTGCCAATTGCTCAGGAGATTATTATGTCGGCGGTGTTGTCGGGCATGTTGGCGGGACAATCGGGAATTGCTATGCCACTGGCAATGTAATCGGAAGTTCAGATATGATCGGTGGTTTAGCAGGTAGGGTGGGTGGCTCTGGAACAGTCACCAATGCTTACAGCACAGGTACAGTGAACGGCAGTTCTGATGTCGGTGGACTGATTGGATTGGTGTCTGGAAGTGGAGCCGTAAACAACAGCTTCTGGGATAAAACGACATCCGATCTGGCAATAAGTGGCGGAGGAACCGGAAAAACAACAGCAGAGATGAGGGCTGTGGCTACTTTCACAGCTGAAACTACCGTCGGATTGACAACTGCGTGGGATTTTGAAACCAACCCCAATGATGATGTAGCCAATGACGATTGTTGGGATATTGACGGATCCACCACCATCAATAACGGATATCCCTATCTCAGCTGGCAGGACGGCGATGAGTATTCTCTCCCAGTTGAACTAAGCAGTTTCAATGCCACAACTACCCGCAATAACACCATCACGATTGAATGGGTTACAGAAAGCGAGATCGAGAACCTGGGTTTCATCCTGGAACGTCGCGCCAGCACCAGTACCTGGGAAGTAATTACCAATTACCTGACCAATCCGGCTCTTCGGGGACAGGGAAGCGTTACTTACCGCACCGAGTACAAATATGACGACGAGTCTGTTGAAGCTGGCGAAGTTTATGATTACCGCCTGGCAGATGTCAGTTATGCCGGTAATATAGAATATCACCATATAACAATATTGGGAGTCAGTCCAATTGATCTGCCAACTGTTTTCAGGGTCCACCAGAACTACCCCAACCCCTTCAACCCGATCACAACCATCAAATATGAATTGTCACAACGATCTGATGTCCTGATTACCCTCTTTGATCTAAATGGCAGAGAAATGACGACGCTTGTATCAGAAACACAGGATGCTGGATATAATTTAGTTATTTGGGATGCATCTAATGTTTCGAGCGGAATGTACTTCTACCAGATAGTAGCAGGGGAGTTTATGCAGACCAGGAAGATGGTTCTGCTAAAATAGTACGACAGAACTAGACAAAAACATTGCCCTATTAGTGCACACTTTCTAGCACACAATCTTCGAGAACCTAGCGGCTTTCATGAACAGTGCTCATGTCTCAAAACTCAACCTATTGAGAATGTTACTTTTGAGGTATATTTTTGAAGCGTCTTAAAAAGGATGGTATATGGGACCATTTTATAGTCCAAACAATGGGGACTGATCACTTGTTAACTCTTCTGATTGTGATTCATATTTTGGTTCAAATGAGTCTATCCTTATAATAATTGAAGCTAATTAAGGTTTCGTTGTTTAAATCTGCTTGTATGTTCATGGATTATACATGCACCAAGTGACATTAAACGACACTACTGGTACAGATTTTGGGAGAAATTTAGCATCTGATAGTGTTGATCATCATTCTGCAGAAATCTTTTCAATTGCAGTAATTGTGAACTTCGTCTCTTTACCCCGGATTTCAAGCGTAAAATCTTCATCAATCTTTTTCCCAACTATGGTTTGGCCAAAAAGTGAATGGATGGTTACAATCAAGGGATAAATATCCAACTCAAATTCGATGGGACCTAATAGGTAATAGTCTTCGGCCTCATCTTTGCCCTCTTCACGGATTGTAACCTTATTGCCAAATCCTACCTTGTTGGTTTCAATTTCGCTATATTCGATGATCTGGAATGGCGAATGGGTCTGCAGCATTTGTGTCTTACGTACTATTAAACTCTGCTCCTCCCTGGCAGCGTGGTATTCCGCATTTTCTTTAAGATCTCCATGACTAGCTGCATCTCTAATCTTTAATGAAGTCTCTTTCTTTAATTTATCAAGAGATTTCATTTTCTCTTCCAATGCGCGGTGTGTATCCCGCAAAATCAAAGTCGCCATTTTCACATTCCTTATATTGATCGGATTAAATAAATTGTTTGAGTACAATGCATAAACATGATACATAAGAAAAAATAAAAAGCCTTTCAATAGTTTGAAAGGCTTTTGTGTAGTAGCGGGGGAAGGATTCGAACCTACGACCTTTGGGTTATGAGCCCAACGAGCTACCAGACTGCTCCACCCCGCGATCATTATATAAATTTTGTGTCAAATAAAGCCTATAAAATTACCGTCTGAATCAACGTCTGTCAAACGTGAAATCAATAAATTGAAAATAAATTATTTATACTAACTCCTAGCGAAAAATCGGGCTTTTATTGTTCTTCGGATTGGGAAGGGTAGCCAAAATACAGCAAAAAGTATAAATGCTACACCTGCCAGTGAAAACAAGTACCATGGCCAGGGTCCAAGAAAATCCAGTATAGATGGAATATCAGGCTTTCCTGCCACAAAGAAATAGTTTGAATCAAGTAACAAATTTATAATTCCGATGGGAATAAGAAGAGCAATGCTGATGCCCCAAGTGAGAAGTAATCCTCTAAATGTGGGTTGGTAACGAAATACAAATGTCGCATATAACACGCCCGTAATGATCATGGCGTGAGTAAAAAAGAATTCAAAATAGAGGAAATGAGGATATCCAAATAAAACGGTAGGAGTGAGCAGGGATTGGGTTGCACCTGCCATGCCCCAGAAATACAATATTTCATATAATCTTTTATTTTTATTGATGAGCATAACAGGGACAAGGAAAGATGCAAATCCGCATAAATGAATGGGCAAATCTTCCTGAATGGAAAACATATCATGTTGAATACGCCAAACGCGCAAGTACACCCAAATGAACCAAAGCGAAATTATAATGAAGAGCCTGATATACCACTCATATTTGGTTTTCTTCGAATAAACACCAGAAATGATTAATACTATACCAAAGCCAAGATGTCCGAGAACGGCATATAGATGTTCGGTACCGAACATAATAAAACTATTTTCCATAATTGCCCCTTTAATTACGGAATATTTGTTAAGAGAATAGAAAAAGTAGCGAAATTGAAATTATTTTGGGGGATATAATTTGATCATCACTGCAAGATGATCTGAATAACCACCTAATAAATTATTTCCTGCCCAAAAACGAAAAGGATAATCTTTATAATCACCAGTTTGTTGGCGATACTTTGGCATGTCAAGTACGGAAACATCAGCTTGCGAACTAGTCCATCCCTGTTGATCAAATAAGCCACGACTGACAATAATATGATCAATGACATTATGTTTCCCGCGATACATGTACGTGCCTTTATCGGTGGCATCATGGATGGGTGTCATCAGGTTTGTTAATGCGAAAGAAGAAGGAACCTGATTGCGATATAAATCCGCACCCAAATGTTCCACAATGGATGGTTCAAATGGTTCATCATTGAGATCACCCATGATAAGAATATCTGCATTTGGATCCGCATCTAATAGGGTATCAACATGGTGTCGCAATGTTTTACCCGCAATGGCTCGCAAAGGAATGGTTGCTTCTGCACCGCCATATTTAGAAGGCCAGTGATTTACAAAAATGTGAAGCGATTTTCCACCTGAGATTCCTTTTACATACAAGATATCTCTGGTTGGTTTATTATCAGGTAGAATGACAGGGACGGCTTCACTATAGAGCACTTCAAATTTTTCTGAATCGTATAAAAGTGCAACATCTATTCCACGATTATCCGGTGAATCATAATGGACAATGGAATAGTTTTTATCGGAATAAGAAGAATTCAATTGCTCCAATACAAATCGATTTTCTACTTCACAAAGCCCAAGAATGTCAGCGTTGAGATCGGTCAGGACTTCAGACATATTTTTGAGTTTTAGATTATAAATCTCTTCATCAACATTTTTCTTCCCACCAAGCGCAAATTCTTCATCGTTTTTATTTGGATCGTCCAGCAAATCGAATAAATTTTCAACATTCCAGAATGCGCACGTAAGCCCATCCGTGGCGTTAGATTGACTGAAAAGAAGCATTGGAATGATAAAAATAAGAATAATGTTTTGTTTCATAATATTTCCCGGAACTTTACTTTAAGTTATTGGTTTCCTTCTTTGAGTGGGCTGAGTAAGTTGTTGCCAACTCCTTCAAATACCCTCCTATACCTCCTTGGTTTGGCTCAGCTCACTCATCTTTCCAAACCTTCACAAATCCCTCAAATCGCCCATTTATCGCATCCATAAACGCAGCACTCTGATTTAATGGAATTTCAATTGTCCATTTTAGTTCTAACTGTGAATCATCTGCAATGATTGTTCCGCTAAATTCCTCAAGAAATCGATAATAATCGCTATAATGAGAAAGCTGTCCTGTAAAAATTAAACGTATTTTTTCTTCCCAGCGGATGGGTTTTAGAGCAAGGATGGTTTTTAGCGCAGATGCACCGTACGCATCAATGAGTCCTCTTTTGCCAAGTTTTACACCACCAAAAATTCTGAGCACAAACAGTACGGTTTGTACCATATCTTTTGATCGGAGAGTATTTAGAATAGGGGTACCGGCCGTCCCGGATGGTTCTCCCGCATCACTGCTATTTTCTGAAATAATCCCGTTTTCTTGATAACGGTAAGCCCAGCAGATATGACGCGCTTTTGGATTTGCTTTTTTAAGTGATTTTAGGTGTTTTGATACATCTTCTATGGATGTGATGGGAATTAGTGTTCCCGTAAACGTTGAGCGTTTTATTTTGAGTAAAGAAGATATTTCTTTGGCAGCAGTATAGTTCACTTCTTCCTAAAGGATAATCGAAGGGGAACACCTTCCAAATCAAACGCTTCTCGTAATTGATTTTCCAAATAACGTTGATAGGCAATAGGAACTAATGTTGGATAATTACAAAAGAGAGCAAAAATCATGGGTTTAGTTGAAACTTGCGTCATGTATTTTAATCGAATGACTTTCCCTTTTTCTGCTGGGGGAGGGAGTTGTCGTGTTACATCTCCAAGCCATTTATTCAAAACATTCGTGGAAATTTTCTGATTTATACGATCGTTCAGTGCCCAAATTAAATCCATGATGTTCGACACCCGTTGACGGGTTTTGGCAGAAATATAAAGGATTGGATAATGCGCCAGAGATTTAAATTGATGAGCAATTTCTCTACTGAATTCACTTAAAGAACTGGAATCTTTTTCTATCAAATCCCATTTGTTCACCAACAGGGCAAGCCCTTTTCCTTTGGAAATTACCTGATCTAAAATTGTTTTATCCTGCTTGCCAAATCCTTTTTCGGCATCAATCAACACCACTACAATATCGGCGCGTTCAATACTTTGGATAGTTCTTACATTCGAATAATATTCAATGGAATCCGCGACTTTTGTCTTTTTGCGTAAACCGGCTGTATCAATGATAATGATTTCTTTGCCATACCAACGCAGCGTTGTGTCTATGGCATCTCTGGTTGTTCCGGCAATGGGAGTAACAATCGTCTGTTCTTTCTGAAGCAATGCATTAACCAGAGATGATTTCCCAACATTTGGCATCCCAACAATGGCTAGAGACAATTTATTCGGATTTTCTTCTTCTTCGAGAGATCGCTCAATATCAAGTTTTTCAACCACAGCGTCAAGTAAATCACCTGTGGATCGACCACTTAGAGAAGAAATAGTATGCATTTCAGGGACACCTAATTCATGAAACCGATGTTGAAACGCATCCTGCTCAATTGTGTCGCACTTATTAATAACCAATAAATGTTGTTTACCGGATTCTCGAACAAATTGTGCCAATGTAACGTCACTGGAAGTAGGATTCTCACGACCATCCACCATTAACAGAATTAATTCGGCTTCCTGGATTGCCATTTGTGCTTGTCTTCGTGTAGCAGCATTGAACACATCAATATCTTCAGGGATATAACCACCCGTATCAATAAATGTTAATTTATAACCTGTCCAATCCATGGTACCGTAATTACGATCTCGTGTAATACCTTCGATGGGATTTACGATTGCTTTACGTGTACCTAATACACGATTAAAAAACGTGGATTTGCCCACATTCGGGCGACCCACAATAGCGATAACTGGTGTTTGTTGCATTGTCTTCTTCTAAATGGTGAAAAGCCCATCTCATCTGACGGGCCTGATGAGCGGGCGATGAGAATCGAACTCACGTCACGAGCTTGGGAAGCTCGGGTAATAACCATTATACGACGCCCGCAAGAGGAGCGAAATTAACGACTTTTATCGAAGATAAGTAAAGAAAACAATGGATAATTATCAATATTTATAATCGGATATAAATTAGCATCTATCGTCTCAAATGGTTAAGGAAACGGGATACCGGAGTGCAGGATACCGAATATTCCTTCTCCTAAAAAATCGGAACCTAGGGAAGGTGGATAAACATATTCTATTTGATGACCAAGGATATTTGAAAATTGATGTTTTGTTTGAATTTTGCCCGGGTAGTGGAATTGGTAGACACAAGGGACTTAAAATCCCTCGCCTTCAAAAGCGTGACGGTTCAAGTCCGTCTCCGGGTACTTGTTTAATGTATAATAATAATATAGACATAGGAATATCATATTATAACGTATTACACTCCTATTAATTTTCGCAATCTGCCAAATTGTGTCAAATAATGCCGTGTTATGACAGATTTATGGTATAACCAGAGGCAAAAGAATTTTAGGATATAGATGATTATATCAAGCTCCCGGGGTTATATTTCTTGCCCACATCACTTTTCTAGAATGATATAGCGGACTATAAACTTTGCTGGTCAGAGCGCCTGCCTTACAAGCAGGATGTCGGGTGTTCGAATCTCTCCACCTTAACAGATAAAACCCCGTCATTATGATGCGGCTTATTATTATGTGAATAACTCAAATAGTGTCAACTGTAGTCAAATATGTCTTTTTCCTGATACCGATTGTTTAACCTTTATAAAGATTCTTCCATAAATGATATTATATGGCGAATTGTAAAGCAGGTAGTGAGTCAAGGAGACCTCGGATTGGCTGGTGAAATTGACATAACCACGACCAATCAAGAGAATTGATTCTATGCTATGGCTTGGATGATAACCTGAACAGTCATTGCAATGGCAGTATGACAGATTAAATAAGCGTTTGGTTTCATTTACAGTCTATAAATCTACGCCAATCGTGTAAAGCATCAGATTTGGTAAGCGGTTGTTGACCATATAGGCCATATCAATCGAAATCTGGTACCGGGAAAATGGAGTTCTTAATCCGAAACCTACGCTGAATTTCTCATCTAGGCGTTCGCGATCGGACATCCATTTATAGCCGCCTCGCAAATATAGCCGATTCATAATGTTGATTTCGGTACCGATCTGAATCCGTTCATCATTGTCATTAGGATGGACAGCATCTATGTCGGTTCTGATAATAAGATCGCGAGTGGATACAATATCTAGCCCAAGGCCGAAAACAAAATTAAGTGGTAGTGGATAGGCCGATGTTGACTTCCGGGCCGGAACGAGACGATTGGGAAATTCGTCATTGTCATCGTGTGTGATGTCTAAATCTGGGCCATCAAATTGCATATCCGGGCCGAAATTTGTCATGCTCATAGCAAGGCACAAGTTATGAAAGGGTATATTGTACTGGGTTCCGATGTCAAAACCCATACCATGCGCCACTTCATTCCAGATGCGTTGCTGGATGTATTTTCCTGTAATCCCGAGACTAAACCGGTCGGTGAGATTCCGGGCATAACTCAGCATCAATCCCATATCCTGGGCATCAAACTCCTGCCCGGTGCCATTAGGATGAATTTCCGTTGTCACTTCCATGGGATCCATGCCGAACAAGACCAAACCGCCAGCAAGAACGGTGGATGGATCGATCTTAAACGCAATCACCACGCTGGTCATGTTGAAATATTTCATCCACCTGTTTTCCTGGGATGAATATTGGACTGAATTCTGGCGTAGATGGGCTAATCCGGCCGGGTTCCAGTATATAGCCGAAGCATCCTGAATACTCCCAACAACAGCTCCACTCATCCCCAGAGCTCTGGCAGTGGGCGGCAGTTTCAGGAACTGAGCCCCGACAGCACCCAAGTTTGGATTCTGAGGAAACGCCAGTCCGGTGGCGGTGAAAATGAAAACGATGATAGTGGCAATTAATCTCATAATCGACTCCTACTTTATCACCGCAAAGCGGTTAAAGTATTCAAGATCGCCAGATTGGACGACATAAAGATATATCCCTGGGGCAATTTCCCTGCCACCATCAGCCCGCAAATCCCAGACTTCGGTGCCGGTGGAATTGCGGTGCTCAAGTGTCTTAATTAAGTCACCAGCAATTGTGTAAATATAGATGTCACATTCTGGCGGCAGGTTAATGAATTGAATCTGCCTTAAGGGCTCATAGCGTAATTCTCCGAATTCTGGTTCCCAAAGAGACGAGGTGACGTATGGGTTTGGAACGACACGAATCGTATCACTTTTTATGCCCGCCTTGGCAACAGCGCTGGAAAAAGATGGCCCGGCAATTGTAAACTGATAGGCGTCCAATAGTGACGGTGGACGGTCAGCGAATGAAGTAAATTGAACCACAATTTCCTGGGTAGGGGGTTCTGCTTCATTAAATGTCAGTTGCCCGGTAAATCCAGAAAGTTGAAAATAGTCTCTATTGTGCAGAAATACTGAATTATCGTATTGGATCAAGCTATCGATGGCATCAAAATAGGTCGTCAATAACATCTGAGGGATATCCAGGCTATCCAACTGATAGGCAGAGAACACTAGAACGTAAGATGTGTCCAGCAGGTCATTCAGACTATCCGCCTGGAGATCGACTGTTATCAGGTCATCCAAAGAATAGGAAAAATTTTGGATATATTCAGGGACCAGGCGAAACAATATTCCGTCATCCGTCGTCTGGGACCGGTTCATATCCAGGGGTCGATCGGTCAAGACTGTATCGCCATCATTGCTTACAATCGTTGCACTAAAATTGACGGTAATTGCATCGCCCTCTTCCGGCAGGTACAGAGTATCAGTATCGTCGAAAGCAATTTTGAAATTGGTTCCATCCAACCGGTAGAAATTTAGGAAATTCTCTCGATAATTGTAATCACGGCTGGGTTCGGTCCCAGCAGTTAGATCCAGCCAATGGATTTTACCATCGGGTAGAAATTCAATCATATAGCGGTGGGGTTTAGTGAGAGAAGAATCTGTAATCAATAATTGGGAAACGGTTTTAAGGTCGCCAATTTCGTTGCGGATTACATATTCAAAATTCATTGAATAGGTGTTTCCGGCCAAATCCGCATTTTCGATCCCATCCACAACAACTGTATAGTTGGTCTGACTGGTTCCTGTATAATGCACTTCTTCAGCGCCACCCGGAGTCTGACCCAGTGCATTGGACCGGGGGATTGCCGAAACCGTATTAATTGCATCCAGGGATTTACCAATGGGACTTTGCAGGGATTCAACGATGTCCGATCCACGATCGTAAGCCACTAGAGAATACCAATACTCGAAACCATTGATTACGTCTTTATCAATATAAGAGTATTGAAGTCCACTATCGAGACCGATACCATTCAGGATATCAAAATCTGCCATTGGAATCGGATCAGGGCCAACGGTTGGATTGAAATTGCGGTCAATATTATCCCAATAGACACCGCGGTCAAGACTTCGGTAAATGCGGTAGCCTTCAAAATCCATTTCGCCGGTAAAAATATCGATACTACTTTCCGACTGGCTACCCCAAAAAAGGGTATTTCTGTCACTGCCGGGGATGACAGTCAGGCTTGGAATAGTCGGTGGCTTGGGCAGATTAAAGCCATTATCCAAAACATCGTAGGCGATATCAAGATTGGTCTCCATATCGATCAAATCCACACCGGCAACCATAACGGTAATAAAGGTCAAGGTATCTCCCTGGGGAAGATCATAGGGTCCCGAATTCAGCCAGCCTACAACATCCTGCCCGCTGGCTGAAAGCTCGGTTGGATCATCAAAGTGGACATCGCCCTGGTCTCCAGGATGAAAGTAGACGCCGGGATCAAAAGCCGACGGGAAATACGACACATCACTGGAAATGATGCCAAATAAGAGGCTGTCATTGTCGATGTCATCATAATACGTATTCCAGTGCATATCGGTTAGACCAGGTTCCACTCCATTTACCAGGGGTGTTTGTAGGTATGCTAACCCGAAGTACCCAGTTGTTCCACCCCACTCCAAGGAATAATCATCCGAATCGTAAAAATAGGTGCAATTCTTTTCCGGGATAATACCTATCATATCATCTTCCCATTCTGGAACACCACCACTTATATTTCCAATATCCATATCACTATACATGCTGAAGAACACGCCATCCAAATCCTGAGCCCCCTTGTTGATAATCTCAAACTTGAAAAAGAGCATATCTTCAGCCATACTAAGACCATAAGCGTAGCCGGTTTGAATCACTTCAATCCCTAGATCCTCAACTGAATTCTCGGAATCATCATAGATACAATAACTGTCCTGATCTGACACGATCACAGGATTTCCGTCCGCATCCTGAACCGGCCAGCCATTATCCGGCCAGGTAATGGCATTATCACTAAACGCAATTTTGGCCAAATTCGGATTATGATCACCACCAACAGCCTCCCACTCCTCGTTCTGGGTAAAGCGGCCTTGTATCGTATTGACACGCCGTCCGACGGTGGGATTGGCGGCCACGGCAACCATGGGATTAATACGGTAGATATAATGCCGACCACTATTGGCAGGAAATTCGCCACTGGGACCATCCGTAAGACGGCGTGGATACAATTTTCCTCGATTTTCAAAAAAGAGACCAATATTGCTAACATTATGTGTACCTGCGGCTCGATCCTGTATTCCCATCACTTTTGCAGAGCGTGATGAACGGTATTTTTCGTCCTTCCTGTCACTAGAGGATAGGATGCTTAAACAGACACCTAATATCATTATAAATTTTCCTGAAATTCTCATATCTGATTTTCCATTTTTTGTATATTCATAATACTCTGGACGGAACTTAATATTTCCATTCCAGGCCGATTTGGGCCATACGCGGTGGGCCATAGTTGCTGGGGTCGCGCATGTATTCAATGGAATCATTCCCAATTGTATAGTCAGGATCACCAGTATCGGAGTAAACATATAGAATATTACGGTGATTGGTCAGGTTATGGACTTCTATAAATACGCGACAACTACCAATCCCACCCGTGAAGATATTTTTCCCCATTATCAGATCCATTGAATAGGTCGATGGCCGTCGCAGGGAATTCCGCTCCACGAAGCCGACATCGCGCCCACTGGGAGTATAAGGATAACCACTGCTGGCACGGACGATAAAACTGTAATCGGTTTTCTGAAATGGTTTCAAGCCAAAGATGATGGGTCCTTTTCCTGACCCTATTCGATAAGTGCCTGAAGCATTAAATACATGAGTTTTATCAAAACCAAGAAAGTACAGTCGTGTCGATTCACTAGAGCCTGGGTATTGTTCGGTTTCGGAAGAGGCGCTCCCTTTTGCTACTGAATATGTGTATGCCATCCCGCCAGAAAAATTCCCACTAGGACGGATATCCATACTCATTTCAAATCCTTTTACATTAGCATAATCCTCATTGATATAAAGTGTATACCCTACATAACGGTCTGGGGCATCATCAGAATAGGCGGAATAATAGCGTGTCCCGATTAGTCCGGCAATATCCTTGTAATAGGCAGTCAGATGGAATGCCGTTGTTGGGGTCAGCTGGTGAGCTAATCCAACTTCATAGGCGATTGTTCGTTCGGCATCCAGTTTAGCCTGCCCGAAAAGGGGTTCACGGACACCAATATCATAAGAGATGCCTTCATAAAAATATTGGAAATCGGGATTCTGGAAAAAATGCCCATATGCAAAGTGCAGTTTGGTACGATCTGAAACAGGGTGGGCAATTCCCAGCCGGGGACTGATCTGGTAACGTGACTTCACTAGCTTATTCGAAGTCGAATCCAGGGGGTTCTCACGGAATTTGGCATTGGCATCGATATTGTCAAATCGCAGTCCAAGGTTTATGACGAGAAAAGGGAATTCGATTTTATCCTGGAAATATGCCGACGCTTCAAAGGGATCGGTCTTATAATTGTCGATATATGGATTGTCCCGTTGTGGGTCATAAACTTCCCACAGTGTAATATGATGCTTTTTGTATTCGCCACCAAATTTGAGCTCATTGTAGGTTCCCAGTTGCCAGAAAAAATCGAGACGAATATTTTCGGTGGATGTCTTACTGTCCACTAATTCGGGTGGATCAGCATTGGCATAAAATTCCCAACCGGTACCGACATTGGGGACATACTCACTATTACTCCAGGGCATGTATTCAGACGTATCCTTATCAACACCGGAATAATAATCCTGGTTAAATGAAGAAATGCGCAGATCGTAAAAGAAATGGTTACTGAGGGTATGGGTTAGGATCAAGGCCAAATGTTGGCTCTGTGATCGGGATCGGTAATAGCGTTCGGGAATAAATTTCCAGCTGTGGCTGTAGTTCTGACGTTCATTGTTATTGAAGCGTGTCATCAGGTTCAATTTCATCCCTTGAATCCCTGTATAAGTCAACTTACCAAACATCGATTTAGACACTTTATAACCAAAGGGTAGATAGCTACCCTGCTGGTTGATTTCTCCTGATAGAACGAAACGTAGAGGATTAATGAACAGCGGGCCGCTTAGACTGCCTAAAAATCGATATTCACTGAGAGAATTGACCGTTGTTCCATTTAACACGTTGGGTTTGACCAGACTGGCATCGCTAATACGATTGGATTGAACCTCCATACTGGAAGATAATTTGCTACCCCCTTCGCGGGTGACAATATTCACTACTCCGCTCAGGGAATTGCCGTACTCAGCGTTAAAGGTCCCGCTCAGCAGGGTCATTTCCTGGATTGCACCGTTATCAATATCAGTAGCCAAACCGCCAAAGAGAGGATCCTGAACATATAAACCATCAATCAAATAGGCGACTTCATTAGCGCGACCGCCACGGACATGTAGATTGGAACCACTGCCAACGACTCCGGCCTGTAGAGAAAGGGCTTCAGTGAAGCTTGTAATCGGTAAGGCATCCAATTCATCTTTCCGGATTACTGCCGTTGTGTTGGTTTTATCCATTTGGATCTGGCCTTTTATGGCTATCACAACAACTTCCTGAGCCTGCAATACTGTCGATGACAATGCAAAATTGAGTTTGGTTGTGAGGTCGGTCGAAACCTGGACTTCTTCCTGAACCATGCTTTCATACCCGATATAATTCACTCGGATCGAATAAACTCCCGGTGGAATATTCAGTATGATAAACCGGCCATTGATATCTGTGGCTGCCCCGAATGGTTTTCCAATAACCTGCACATTTGTACCAGCCAGAGGATCTCCTGATTCCTGATCGGTAACCATGCCGACTAGTTTTCCGGTTACTCCGGCAGTCAAGATATGGGTTGCCAATACCATCAAATACAAAAACAGTAGGATACGTTTCATATTACTTTCTCATTTTGAGTTGTCCATTGAACGGTTATTCAGCTGATCCATAGCTTTTACAATAGCTTCGGCATGCTGCTTGTCACGAAGTGCGCATTCTGTGACGATGGCATTGATTAGGAACGTAATACCTGAGAGCGAATTTGTATAAAGAACATTTTCGCTGATTGCCAGCAGGTTATAGTCAGAAAAAAAAGTAATTGGCGCTGCCCTTTTATTAGTGATAGCAACTGTTTTTATACCTCGCTCTCGGGCAAATTTGACTGCCCCGATTGTTTCCTCGGAGTATGGTGGAAAAGAGAAAGCTATAAGAAGCGAATCGTTTTCTATAAATAGAATTTGTTCATTAAATGTAAGTGACCCATGAATGAGCGACTGGGTATTCTGTCCCACTTGGTTGAGTTGGTATGATAGAACTTGGGCAGTGAGAAATGAGGCACCTATGCCCGCAACATAAACTTTCCGGGACTTAATAATAAGATCGATCACCTGGTCATAAATTTTACGATCCATGAGCTGTCGTGTTTTGTTAATGTCTGCGATATCCTGATCAGCCACCGACGTGAACGCATTGATTTCAATATTCTTTATAAAAGGTTGGTCGGTATAGAGGTTGTGCTGAAGGGTCCGGGCAAAAGCGTTTCTTAATTCAGAAAAACCACTGTAGCCGATTTTCTGGGCAAACCGGACGACTGTGGCCGTACTGGCTGTACACTCAGTAGCGATTTCATGGACATTCAGAAAGGGTATCCGTTCGAAATTATTCAGCATGAATGAACTAACTTTTTTATGGTTTTGCGACAGAGCACTGTGATGCTCGCGGAGAATTGCACGAATGTCTTTATTTTTAGTCATAGATTATTACCCCGAACTGCTCATGGCAGTTCGGGGTAATATAGGTATTCTATTTAAGGAGGATCATTTTTCGGGACTGGGTGCTCTGGGAAGTAGTCAGAGTATAAATATACACACCACTGGGCATTTGTGTGCCATCAAAGTGTACGAGGTGTTGGCCGGAGGGTAGCTGATTATTTACCAATGTCGTGACCCATTCGCCTTTCATATTAAATACATCCAACTTGACTGCCTCAGATGCTGACAGATTGAAAACTATTGAAGTTACAGGATTAAATGGGTTCGGATAATTCTGTTGCAGGGCAAATCGGTGAGGGAGATCGTTATTGGGAGGTTCAACACCCATTATCACATTGTAACGGCTTTCAGCTAGCAACATATTATTCACCATTTCAGTTGAATCATTACCGATAGCCATAGCGATCCAAAGGGTTGCAGATGCATTAGACCTCAGATTAACTGTTGGACCTGAGAGGAAACTCACCAGACCATTGCCGTCACTGAGAAATTCCGGTTCCAAAGAGCCGTAATTCATATTGGTCCACAGCACCGAATCGCTTTCTGAGTAGTCGCTGAACCAGTTAATGCTTTTTAAGGAAGTCAATTGGTCACTGAGGTATTTAATCCCGGTAAATATCGTTGTATCTGGAGAATAGGATGCAATAATTTGATTATCGGCATAATATTTTGTTACATTTACGTAGGACCCACTGACTTCATAGTTGATTTCAGGAAGATATTCATGCCCAAGCATAGCGTCAATTACGGCACTCCCAATATTTCTGATAGTATATTTTACCAAAACACAGCCACCCGTATCCCAACCATATACATTGTTGGCTACCTCCACGTCCGGCGGAGCCATTGACCAGGCATTATCCGTGTTAACATATGCTTCATAATCGCCATATGCAGGAGGGACAATGGAGTCTGCCGGATCTACATTATCAGCATCGAACTGGTAATCAAACACAGCATCACTGCCGATTCCAACCAACATAGATATTCGTTGCCCCTGCACTTGGTGGGCAGGCTCGGTAAATGTTCTAATGCGTCCGTAATCATTTAGTGAAAATCCAATTTCTCCATTCTGCCAGTCTATGGCTGATACGATTCTGGGAGACAGGAAACAAACCCCGAGGAACAGGACAATTATTAACTTTTTACTCATCTTTACGCTCCTTTTTTAGCTGAAACCAATAAGAAATCCAAGGATAACGGTAATGGATCCAAGGAAGAACAAAAGCAATTGAAATTTTATCTGGAATCTGGCCCATATCAGCCAGTCAATTCTTGCTACACCCAGGGCACCAATCAAAGCACCTGAGGTGGGTACGATCAGGTTCGTAAAACCGTCTCCGAGTTGGAATGCCAGCACTGCCACCTGCCGGCTTACGCCCACAATATCGGCCAAGGGAGCCATTATCGGCATAGTCAGGGCTGCTTGACCTGTACCTGAAACAACAAAGAAATTGAATATCGCCTGGAAGAAATACATGGACCAAGCAGAAATAACTGCTGGGACGTTTTTCAGAATTTCACCAGCGCTATGCAAAACCGTGTTAAGTACGTTCGGTTCGGTGGCGTCATCGCCTCCTAAGACGATTAGAATTCCTTTCGCCATGCCAACAACCAGGGCGGCGCCCAGGATATCACTAGCCCCTTTCCGGAAACTTTCCGCGACTCCGTTAAAAGTAAGCCCGTTCAATTTAAATATTACCCCGATTATTCCACTAACCAAGCCCATTACGAAAAACTGAGTGCTCATCTGTGGTATGTAATACCCATAAACTGTTACGCCTATTACTACCCAGATTATTCCTACCAGTATTGTCAGCAGTACTAGAATGTGTCCTGCTTTTAACTCTGAATTATTCTGTAGGGTACTGGGACGATTTTCAAGATCCTTACGGAAAAAATTATCTGATTTGTATACCAGCGAAGATTCAGGATTCTTTTTTATCTTATTAGCATAATGGAGTGTAAATGCAATTCCAAAAGCAGTGAAGAAAACCCACATTAGGATTCTGAAAACAGCGCCCGACATGACTGGAATCCCAGCGATGCTCTGACCGATAGCCACACTGAATGGATTCATCCAGGATGTAGCGAAACCGATCTGGGTGGCAACGTAGGTAATCAAAACACCGACGATACTGTCATATCCCAGAGATATCATCATAGGTACCAGGATCATGGCAAAGGCCATAGCCGATTCACCCATTCCAAAGATTGCTCCACCAGAAGAAAACAGTACGAAGAGAACTGGTATCAAGATAAATCCACTGTTGGCGTGCTTCCTGATCATTGCATGAATCAGTGCTTCGATGGATCTGGTACGAAGAATAATCCCAAAGGCTCCCCCAATTATTATAATGAAAGCTACTACACCTACAGCTGATCCCCATTTTGATCCTGAGACTAACCCCTCAAATAGGTAGTTTAGCAGACCACGTCCATCATCGCTAGCATCGAAAAGCCCTATACCATTCCGAACCGGTTGGTCATTTTCATCCTTTACAATTTCAAAGGAATCTGGGTCGAGAACCTGGCGGGTTATGGTTTCATTCCCGGATTGGTAGGTTATCGTTTTTTGTTCAAATTTACCCTGTGGAATTATATAAGTAAGGAATCCAGCAAATATTACAACCAGGAAAATTATTATAAATGTATCAGGGGCGCGTTTCATCAGCTATTCAAAGTATTCGGCAGATGTTAAGTTGAATGTATCACCATGAAGAAGAATGTCGAACTTCATTCCTCGGCAGTGGAATTGTCCATTTTTGGCTTTGGTTATTTCCGCTTCTCGAGCGTCATAAATAAGGACTGCCGATTCGCCTATTACCTCGCAACTTCGATTTGGCTTAACCCATATGGCCGTGCCTTCATCAATGCCGATACCGATCAGATGTGGGTTTTCCATTACCAGGCTGATTAGACGATTATGTCTCATTCGGCGGATATGATGTTGATCAATTATTGCTTCGTCCACTAGGGCAAACCCGGGCACATGCTCAATATTACCGGCTTGGATGCTGCCGAAGGCGTAGGTTGTGTCCAAACTGATTAATTCATTCCCTGTGATCATGATTTCGCTCATGATTGCTGCACCGGCGCTGGTACCGCTAATCACAGCTCCCTCTTTGTATAATGTGCGCAATACCTCCAAAAGCTTTGTGCCGGTCATTAAATCGGTCAGTCGACTTTGATCACCTCCTGAAAAAAATACTCCGGTAACTCCCACCATCTTTTCCAGACTTTCTGATGCATCCACAGTCTCAGGAGTGAGTGCTAAGTAATCGACTTTCTTCATTCCAGATTCTGAAAATTGCTCCATATAATATTTCCCGGTTTCCACCGGATCAGAACTGGCATTAGGAATGATTAAAAAATTAGCGTTATTGCCACCTGCAAGCTCAAAGATCTTTTCCATCATATAGTCTGGTCGATTACCGCCGCCGATTATTATTAAATGGCCTTTAGAATTATTAGACAGGACGTTACCGTTGTTGCCGACCAAAATTGAAAGGAAAATTGTGGCAACAATATAATGGATAGATTTTATCATTAGCTTTAATTCCCTATTAATACTAGGTTTGCGATAATACGACTTCCTGCTTCAATATCTTCCAACAGAACGAATTCCTCATTGGAATGTGGTTTTTGGGCCCCGATACCAATATTTATAGTAGGAATTCCTTTTTCGTTTAGAGTATTTGCATCACTGCCACCAGGGGATAAATGTGGGATTGGTATTAATTCTGATTCATTGATGGCATTAACAAGTCTCTGAAAAATCGGATGGTTACTATCAATTGTATATGGTAAAAATGCCCAACTATGCTCGAATTCAACTCTTCCTGAATATTTTTCTGCAGCAGCAATGAATTTAGTTTCAATTTCTTGAAATGCAGCATTTGCTTGCGATTTGTTACGAGCTCTTATTTCACCTTCAATAACAGTTTTAGCTGGTACTACATTCACGGCCTCGCCGCCATTAATGGTAGCTATGTTTACTATAAGGTCCTGGTTGATTCGACCTGATTGTAAAGTATTTATTGCCAGAGCGGCTATCTGGATTGAATTAATTCCCTGTTCGGGAGCGAGTCCCGAATGTGATCCTTTACCAACCACATTAATTTTAAAAACTTTGGAGCCATAAGTGGAACTGACAAAATTTCCAGGTCTCAGTAATGAGTCAATTGCATAAGCACCAGTAATTGTTCCAGGTAATTCAATAAACTTTGAACCAGCCATTGAGGATTCTTCGCAAACAGTGAATACAGCAGTAAAATGAGCAAATGAGTTTTTGGTCGTTACGGCTTTTTCTATTGTATGCAATATCAGAGCAACTCCAATTCGATTGTCAGCGCCGAGGATCGTGTCTCCGGAAGATATTATCCGATCTGACAAGATTCGTGGCACCAGTTGATCCGTGGGACGTACTGTATCCATGTGAGCTATCAAGGCTGTGTTTCCCCCTGTCCCAATTTGACAAATTATATTTCCGCTATTTCCACCCGATAGTTCCCCTGCTCCATCTTCTGTAACATCCAAATCCAACTTTTCTAGAAATGTACGGATATATTGAGCGATTGGCTTTTCATTACCAGAAATGGCATTAATTGCCACAATTTGTAGAAATATTTCTACTAGCCTATTTGAGCTTTTTCTCATTATGTAACAAGCATTACACGCGGCGCGGCTAGTGTAATGCTTGTTACATTTTACATAACACTTATCATTGTGTCAAGAAGTAATTGATTTTGATCTAGTTGTTTGTTTTGATCAAGTTGCAATACACTCCAATAATTAGATCAATATATATTGAAGTCGGCAAATTCATACAAACCGGGAAGATGGAGCTATTGAAATAAGGAAGTACTTACATAAAGAACTTCCTGTTGTGTCAAAACAAGTTAGAGAGGTAGTAGAATTGAGATATTGTTGGGGTACCCAAACGGGTACCCACTATGTTATGAAATCTTTTAACAGCACATATTGCTAACGATACATAAACAGGCGAAGTTCTTAAAATCCCTCGCCTTCAAAAGCGTGACGGTTCAAGTCCGTCTCCGGGTACTTGTTTAAAGTGTAATAATAATATATACATAGGAATATCATATTATAACATATTACACTCCTATTAATTTTCGCAATCTATGCAAGCGTA
>FLOH01000793.1_pt1 | contig 57260 bp, 42 predicted proteins | sample 756751 | NCBI WGS metagenome assembly FLOH01 (sample SAMEA4026879, study PRJEB14308) | marine metagenome | biome: coastal water; material: water | depth 74 m
AGCAGGGTCTATTGTGCCACCAAAACCGCCACCCATAGCTATATTAAAAATGATAAATTGATTTGCATCAAAAGGCCAAGTACTGCTATTTTTTGGCGTAGGATTATAAGTGTAATGAACGGCGCCATCAACAGAGAATACCATTTGTTCACTTGTCCATTCAACAGCATATACATGAAAAGCAGTTGAAATATCACCTAAAGTTTGCGCCCCTAAATTTGAAGTGTTGCCATAACTGGAAGGAGTGTGCATTGCACTTTGAACAATTCCTTGTCTATTACCAGCATGTTCCATAATATCTACTTCTCCGCAAGCAGGCCAACCAACGGTTGAAATGTTTGAGCCTAACATCCAAAGGGCGGGCCAAGTTCCACCACCAGAGGGGAGTTTCGCTCGAATTTCTACTCTCCCATATTTGAAAGAAAATTTACCTTGAGTTTTCATTCGGGTTGAGGTATATTCAGCGCCTTGGTAACTTTCTTTTTTTGCTGTAATTTTTAAAATGCCATTTTGAACAATTACGTTCTCAGGTCTGTTCGTATAATATTGAGATTCATTATTTCCCCAACCACCGGCACCTAAGTCATATCCCCATTTTGAACTATCTGGAGCACCATCTGTGTTAAACTCATCAGACCAAAGTTCTGTTGGAGCAACATAAATGGTTATAGATGTTGATGTACTAATAAATTGACCTGTGTTATATGCAGATACATAAATTGTAAATTCATTCGTTCCTGATGTTGTATACGTATACGAGAAGTTTCCATTTGTAACTTCTTTTGTTTCTCCATCTCCCAATAAAATTTTATACGAAGTGGCATTTGTTGCGCTTATGTTAAAATTTACGGTTCCACTACCATCTCCGTTTGGGTTTGACGATGAAGTTCCAACAATATCAGTATTTACAACTAAGTTAGAGGGAGTTAGTGTTAAGTTATCATTTTGATTTGAACTACCGCCACAACTAAATAAAATAGAAATAAGCATAAAAGAATACATCATAAATATAGCTTTTGATTTTTTTAAGAATGTTAAATTTAAATTGTTTTTTAACATAATAGATGCCAATATATTTCACTTTTAAAATACCCAAAGCAAACATTGCTCTGGGTATTTATTAAATTAAAAACTATACTATTGTGCAGGTATTAATTTGATATACCAAGCATTTCCTGTTTCAGTTCCTTGTACTCTTAAATACATGTAGTTCGGATTTATTTCAAGAATTTCATATTCATCTAGTAAAGATCCATATCCAATATAAGTATTGTTGTCTCCAAGTTTAATACTTGTTTGTGTAGAAATTCCTTCTGAAATTCCAGTACTAGCTGGGATGAAATTAAATCCTGAACTACCACCAGAATACTCTGAATAACACCCTTCGTCTCCAGTGCTAGGGATACCAGGAATATTTGCTAAAGCTCCTGTTTTTGTAAATGCACCATCGGGAGCATCAACTGTTAAGGTAAACGAATTGCTTGGGCTTTTAGTAAAAGTAAATGTGGCTGTATAGAAACAACTACAACATGCCTCTTTTTCATTTACGGCAGCACCCCACCATTCAGGGGTTACTGAACTATTGCTCCAAGGTCCAACTCCAAAATGACCAGCAACACTTTTGTCTACAATCCATGCTTTAGAATTGTCGCTAGTTAATGCAGTTACTATTTCAGGATTAGGAACGAAATCACTTCTTACAGTAATGTCTTTTGTTAAATTAGAAGACATTCCACCTGTTCCATAAGCTACAACAGAGATTCTATAGGTATTTGTGCCTGGATCTGTAAATTTTTTACTTCCTATTCCAGCTGGTAATAGCGAAAAATTCACGTCCCCATAATCTTCTATTTTATTGTAACCAATATGATAGGTAATTGCATTATCTGCGGTTATATTAATGAGTACCACGCCAGAGCCATCTCCATCTGGTGTTACGTCAGTTGAACCAACAATGTCAGTATTTATAGCGATGTTAGTTGGAGCTATTAAATCTCCCAATTCAAAGGTATCTTCCTTGCAACTGGTGATTATTACCATTGCAAAAAGAAAAAGGCCAATTATATATTTTATATTTTTCATTTTTTATTCTTTTTTAATTACTTAACAAGTTTGAAAGACCAATACCCAACGCCATACGCAAGTACAAGATTCATTGTATTATTATCTGAAAAAGTTACATCATATGTAATAGATCCTGGTGCATCTGCTGGGTTAGAAAGCTCTCCTCCATTAAATGGTTTTGGAATTCCTAAATAAGCTCCTGTCCCAGTAACTGTAACTGTTCCAGCTACTTCATCGTATGAGTAAGTTGCAATTGCTGAACCATCATGAGGTGCAATTGGCGTTCCACAACCTTCTACACCTTGCCAAGTTTCAATCCAAGTTTCGTTCCCTAAAACATTGCTAAATGAACCATTTGAGGCAAATATATATTCATCGTCAAAAAGACAACCTCTTGTTGTTACATCTCCAGCGCTATTTCCCCACCAACTATAATTTCCTAACTCAGGTCCTACTGCAAACGCTCCAGCTTCAGGTGCAAGTTTCCAAGTTCCAACTAATGGTGAAACTTCTCTTACAAGCTTGAAAGACCAATATCCAACACCATACGCAAGAACAAGATTCATTGTATTGTCATTGTTTGAAAGTGTTACGTCATATGTAATAGAATCCGGTGCATCCGCAGGGTTAGAAAGTTCTCCTCCATTGTATGGTTTTGGAATTCCTAAATAGGCTCCTTTTCCTGTAACAGTTAGCTTTCCAGCTAATTCATCATAGTAGAATGAGGCAGAAGTTGAACCATCATGAGGTGCTACGGGTGCTCCACAGCCTTCAACACCTTGCCAATTTTCAATCCAAGTTTCAGTTCCTAAAAGATTGCTAAACGAACCGTTATTTCCAAAAACATATGCATCATCAAAAAGACAAGCTCTTGTTGTTACATCTCCAGCACTATTTCCCCACCAACTATAATTTCCAAATGATGGTCCTACAGCTAAAGCTCCTGCTTCGGGTGCTAATTTCCATTTCCCAGTTAATTTTGAAGGCGCAGAAGGTGCTTTATAGAAATAAATATTATCTACAAAAAATGTTCCAGAGCCGTCAAATTTAAATTGGTGAATGTTATCTAATGGCAATCCTTGATCAGAAAAATAAGATAATGGAATGTCGAAACTGTTCCATTGGTCTGCTAAAAGATTAAGCGTGAAATATTTTTCATTTTCTGGAGTAACACCTACCGGTAATGGGTAAAAGTCTATTGAATTCGCTGTGGCTGACCAAACATCAATATGAAGTTTTTCCATTGAAGTTACATCTTGTACTGACCCAATTTGTATTCCTTGATAATTTAAATTAGCATATTGAATCATATTATCTCCATTCAAAATAAAAGGACTATAAACAGTAGCTTGCCACCACCAAGGATTGAAATCGGATCCTACTACATTGGTATAGGCGTCACTGAATATAGAAATATAATCAGACTCTTGTCTACCAGGTTGAGTAGGTGCTTTTGCTATTGGCGCTAAAATTTCAGTAACTTCAAAATCTGTTTTTACGTATTCTGCAGTTGCAATAGCTCCACCTTTCAATACAATTTTTATATCAACCAATCCTGGATTTGCGTATATAAAAGATACTGTTTGTCCAACATTGGCAGAAAGTATCGTTTCAACACCATCTTCTGTAAAAGTAACATCGAAAAACATAGCAAAACTAGTATCACCAGGGACTGTAACATTTACTTTTTTAGATACAGTTGGGTCATTTTGAATAATGGGATCTGAACCAAATTCGGGTGTTTGAAAAGAAACCACTAAATCTTGTGTAACTTCAGTTTTTAAACCAGTTAAACCATTTGCTGTTATATTTAGGGTATAACTTCCCTCTCCATAAGTATGTGTGGTAATTTTACCTGGGCCTACTTTAGCAATGTCAGCTGTTCCATCACCATAATTTATGTCAAATGATGTTGCGCCGATAGCACTTGGAGCTATTGAAACAAGGCCTGTATTGTCCTGGGTAATTTTAAATAACGCAGATACGTTTGTTGGAGCAACAGCCGTTTTTAAAAAATCAGTGTTACCAAACTCATCTTTCGTACAACTCCAAATAGCTGCAATTAAGAATAGTGTGCTTAAAATATATTTTAATGTTTTCATAATTATACTATTTTATTAATTAATATCCAGGATTTTGTACAATCGCTGTATTTTCCAATTCTTTAAAAGGAATAGGGAAAATTTCGTTTTTTCCTGCGACGAAGCCTCTACTTCCTAAAGTAATTGTTGCTTTTCCAGTTCTTACCAAGTCAAAGAACCGATGACCTTCACCACCTAATTCCAATCTGCGTTCTGCAGCAATTGAAGTCAATGAAACAGGTGTGCTTGCCAAACCAACTCTAGCTCTAACGGCATCAAGCAGCGCTTGAGCTCTTGCTCCAGTTCCGCCTAACGCTTCAGCTTCCATTAAATAAGTGTCAGCTAAACGTATTACATAAGAATTCTGTTTGTAATTTAAAACCGCATCACCAGTACCTGTTGTTACATCAGCTTGTCTTGGTATAAATTTGTTTAGAAAATACCCTGTGTCCTGGTAACCACCAATATAACTGGCTTCATTAGCAGCAGTCATCGCTTTCATGTCTAATACAGTTGCGCCAAATCTAGGATCGGATTTAATTACATCATAAAATTCTGGAGTAACAACATTAAAACTCCATCCAGATGGAATATCTGGAGCAGAATCGGCTATTTTTGTATACGTTCTTGGTCCACACATAACATTTACTGAATTTCCTTCATCAGTTCCACTTCCCCAATTTCCCCATCCTCCACCAGCATTGGTATGAGCTACTTCTAAAATGGATTCAGTATTAAATTTATTTGTAACAATCCATAAATCATTGTAATTATCAAGTAATTTATAACCATATGGGCTTGTTCCTCCTGGAGTTCCATTAACTGCTGCCAATTCTGTGGCCGCTAGCGCGTTCTTATTTTCATAAAGATAAACTTTGCCTAATAAAGCTTGCGCCGCACCTTTTGAAAAACGACCAGCTTCTGTTGCAGAAATTGTTGATGGTAAACCAACGATTGCTTCCTTAAGATCAGTTTCAATTTGAGCATAAACTTCCTCAGGTGTAGCCTGAAGAACTGTATTAAATTCAGAAGGATCAAGAGGACTTGTAATTAAAGGAATGTTTTTAAACATTCTTACCAAATTAAAATAATAATTGGCACGTAACGCCTTTGTTTCTGATACATATTTAGCTTTTAAAGCTTCATCCATAGGGACATCTGGTAATTTTGCAAGTAGAATATTAGCTCTAAAAACACCTTGATAATGATCGCTCCAAAAACTAGCAGGTACTGTATTAGGGCTTAAAGTATAGTTTGAGAATCCTTGAATTCCAGCACCATCCGTTGCTCCACCACCACCTGCATAATGGTCATCAGAACCCGCATTCATCATCGTAATCATATTTTCAAATCCGCCAGAATTTTTTCTCATCACATCATAAACAGCAACAAGACCAGCAAAAGCTTCAATTTGATCTTTATAATAATTTGCCTCAAGGCTAGTTCCTTTAGGCTCAACATCTAAAAAATCTTTGGTACAAGATACCATTGTAATTAGTATTGCTATTGCAATAGATAAAAACTTGAATTTTTTTGTTTTCATAATTTGTTTTTATTAAAATTGTATGTTAGCCCCAAACATAAATGATTGAGCTTGTGGATAATACCCTCTATCTATTCCTAAAACATTTCCGCCAATTTCCGGATCATAACCAGTGTATTTGGTAAGTGTCAATAAATTTTCGCCAGTTACATATAATCGTAATTTTGAGGCTCCAATTTTACTTATTAAATCATTAGGTAAGGTATATCCTAATTGAATTACTTTAAGTCTTAAATAATCTCCTTTTTCCAAGTAGAAATTTGATGATTTCCCAAAGTTTCCATTTGTGTCGTTATTTGTTAATCTAGGATATGTATCAGATGTTCCGGCTCCAGTCCAACGACTTAAAGCGTCTGTTTGATAATTTGCATTTAAAATATCTAGACGACGTAATCCTTGGAAAATTTTATTTCCTGTAGCACCTTGCGCAAAAGCCATAAAGTCAAATCCTTTATAATCCATATTTAAGGTCAAGCCAAAAGTGTATTTAGGAAGTGGACTTCCCAAAAACTGTTTGTCATCTTCAGTAATAGAACCATCTCCATTTGAATCTGTCCAACGGAAATCTCCAGGTGAAGCATCTGGTTGAATTACAATTCCTGCGCTGTTAACATAAGAATCAATTTCTGATTGATTTTGAAAAATTCCAGCAGTTTGAAAACCATAAAATGAATTATAGGATTCACCAATTTGAGTTCTTGTTATAGATCCCATAGATTGAAATCCAGCTGCGCCAGCAGTTATAAATTCTTTTCCTTGGCCTAAATAAGTAACTTCATTTTTTAAGTATGATACGTTACCGTTTGCTGAGAAGTTAAAATCGCCGAATTGTTTACGATATCCCAATTCTATCTCAATCCCTTTATTATCCATATCGGCAACGTTTCCTAGAGGACTTCCTGTAGCCCCTACATAACCTGGTATATCAAAATATTGCAGAATTCCAGTAGTTTTTTTATCGTAATATTCAACAGTTAAATTTAAATCATTAAATAATTTCGCATCAAAACCAATGTTGATTTGAGATGTTTCTTCCCATTTCAAGTCTGGGTTTGAAGGAGCATCTGGACTAGAACCTGAAGAAACTATAGTACCTGTATCACCAAATGTATAATTTCTTCCACCGCCAATTAATGCTAAAAATCCGTTAGGAGGTATTGCATCATTTCCAGTAACTCCATAACCTCCTCTTATTTTTAAGGTGTTAATTACATTATTATCTTTCCAAAAATCTTCTTTAGAAGCAACCCACCCCGCAGAGAAAGAAGGGAAAATACCAAATTTATTATTAGGCCCAAAGTTTGAAGAACCATCACGACGAATAATCCCTGTAAATAAGTATTTTTCTTTAAAATCATAATTTAAACGAGAAAATAAAGAAGTTACTCTATGTTCCTGTCCAGTATAGGCGCTTCCTGTTTTTTGCGCTGTAGGAAGAGAAAAGCTGAATGAAGCATCTTGATAACTATTAACAGGTAAATTAGTATATGTTATGTATGTCCCACTAGTTCTGTTATCAACGTAAGCACCTTGTCCAACCAATAATGTGAAATTATGATCAGTAATACTCTTTGAATATGAAATGGTGTTTTCAATATTCCAACCAAAAGCTTTATTTGACCCTCTGCTTAAATTATTTTGAGAAGCAGATATTGTAGGGCTTAAGAAAAATTTAGGAGTAAAACTTTCATCACCCCAATACGCCAATTTTCCACCAAGAGAAGTTCTAATTTTTAAATTTTCAATAGGTGAAATTTCAAGAAAAGCATTTCCAACCATATCATCAGACCAGTTGTAGTTTCCTAATCGAGTATTAATATAAGCAACTGGGTTTGACATTTCTTGGCCTACAATTGAAGAAATTCCATAAGGATTTCCATTTGCGTCTCTAAAAACAGAGTTAGAAGTATAGAGTGTAGAATTTGCAGCAATAGGATCAGTCACAACTATAGGGGTTGTAGGATCTAAGTTTATTGCAGAACTCAATGGTCCACCAAATTCACTATTTGTATTTCCCAAGCCAACACCTTTTTGATGCGTATAGCCCAATGTTTGTCCTAAAGTAAATATTTTAGATAATTTATGTGTTGAATTTAAACGAATGTTCTTTTTGTTAAAATTTGAAATTTCTTTCGAAACAATTCCTTCTGTATCTTGCATACCGAAGGAAACAAAAAAGGTAGAAACATCGTTACCACCATTCAAACTGAATTCATGTGAAGATCGCATTGAATTGTCACTAAAAATTGCTTTTTGCCAATCTGTTCCTGCACCTAAAGCAGCTAAGTTTGGAAAAACAACATTGCCACCCGCAGCAACCGATTTCTCATTCATTAAGGCACCATATTGCGCTGCATTTAATAATTTTAATGATTTTTCAGGAGAAGAAACACCAGTAAAACCAGTATAATTCACACTTATTTTTCCTGCCTTCCCTTTTTTAGTGGTAATTAAGATTACCCCAGAAGCAGCACGAGCACCATAGATTGCCAATGATGCAGCATCTTTTAGGACTTCAATAGATTCAATATCAGATTGATTCACAAAACCAATTCCTCCTGAATCAATAATAACACCGTCTACAACCCAAAGTGGATTGTTACCACCATAAGTATCAAAAGTGGTTAAACCCCTAACCCTAACTGTAGATGAAGAACCAGGTTGCCCTGAATTGGCAGCAATAGTTACCCCAGAAACTCTACCTTGCAGCGTTTGTTCAATTCTACCATTTGGAATGTTCTCAATGTCTTTTGCTTTAACACTGGAAATAGCTCCAGTTACAACACTTTTCTTTTGAGTACCATACCCAACAACAACAACTTCCTCTAAACTTTGAGTGTCTTCATTTAGGGTTATGTTTAAATAATCGGAATTGCTTACGGCAATTTCCTTTGTGGTATATCCAATAAAGGAAACAACGAGCGTTTCACCTTTTTGAATATTAGACAGTGTAAATTTACCGTCAAAATCTGTTGATGAGCCTTTAGTTGTGTTTTTTACAACTATAGAAACTCCAGGCAAAGGTGTACCACTTGCGTCGGATACAGTTCCTTTAATTTCATAATTTTGCGCGTAAATTGAAATACCCGCAAAACATAGAAAAAATGATAATAGTAGTGATTTCATATAATTTGAATTAAGTTTTAGTAAATCTAATGTTAAATTTCTGTTACCCTCCATAATACTACCTATACAAAAAACATACAATTCTAAATTTAAATAAATAATACAGCATATATATAAGGTAATTGAGCATACTTTATCTTGCTTTACTCAGGGAAATCAATTAGATCACTAGGGAAGAAAAAATATTGAAAAAATAGAACTAGAACCTTATAGTAGTTTAAATGTTGAGGTAATGTTGAGCTATTTTATAGTACTGTAGTGGTAAATTAAATCCCCAAAATATACTCAACAAGACTTTTCTCATGTGCTAAGTCCATTTTTTTTCTTAATCTGTATCTTTTAATCTCTACACTACGTGATGAAATATTTAATAATGGTGCTATTTCTTTAGATGACAAGTTTAGTCGTAAATAAGCACATAATTTTAAATCGTTAGGAGTTAATAATGGATGAATATTTTTAATCTTCTTTAAAAAATCCCTATCTGTATTATTAAAAGCTTCTTTAAATAGTTCCCAGTCATTTGTATCAGTAAGATTCTTATTAATAATTTTAAGAACTGGTTTTACATGACTTTCATCTTTAATTGCTGTTAATTCTTCTTTAATGGTATTTAAAATTTCATTCTTTTTAATAATACTCATTGTTGAAGTACCTAGTTCTCTTGATTTGCTTTCTATGTCGTTTTGTAGTTTTTCATTTTTTAATTTCATGATTTCTTGCTCGTTTTCTAATTGAGCAATAGCAAATAAGCGTTGTTTTTTTTCAATTAACTTTTGCTTTTGCTTATTGTAATAACGTTGATAAAGCTTATGAATAAGAAATAATAATACACTAAATAAAATTAAATATATAATCAACATTTGGTTTGAAAGAATCCATGGCCTTTTAATTGTAAATGAATATGTTGCTGTATTCATTGATAATTTACTACCTATTTGAGCTCTAACATTAAAAGTATAATCTCCCCAAGGTAGATTTTTAAATGATATTTCTGGATTTTCTGACCAATTACTCCACTCATTATAAATTCCCTTTAATTGATATTGGTAATTTACCTGATTAAACTTATCAAATTCAGGTACACTGTAATTAAAATACAAATTGTTTTCAGTATATTTGAATTCTGTAACAGTTTTCTTATTAATAGGTTCTTTTTCTTTATTAAGAATACTTTTTTCAATTGAATTAAGTGTAATTTCATATTCTTTATCAATTAACTTATTTAAATCTAATAAAATATAACCCACTGATAAACCCAATAAATAAATTTGTTCATTTAATTGTGTAACATTTTCCCAACCCAAAATAAATTTTCTTAATGAGGCAGGTAAAGATACTTTAATGACTATTAAATCATCGTCCAATTTTGCAGGTTTGAAATAAACAATATTTTTATCAGTAAAACCCCACAAGGTATTTTCTTGGTCGTTAGCAACAAATTTTCCAGAAACATATTTATCATTTTCAAACAAATTAAAACTTAATAATGTATCCTTTAAAAAGATTTTTTGTTGCTCTTCGTATTTATAAACACCTTGTTCAGAAGTATACAACAGCTGGTTATTATACGTTATTAAACTAGCTTTGGGCTCTTTTTTTACACTTTCTTCAATGGTATAATCAATTATTTTAGTGAAATCTTTATTAACATTCAGCTTAAAAACGCCTTTCCATTCATGACTTACAAAAATATCTCCCTTAGAATCAAACCCAAAGTATCTGCTTGAAATATCAAAACCCTCAATTTCATTTCTAAATTGCCATGTCCCGTTAATTTTCTCTATAATATTTAACCCATTATAATGCCCCTGTATTAGCAAATTATTGTTGTTTTTTATAGGTAAAATATCCCAAGTACCCATAGCATTAACAATTAAGTTTGCTTTATTAGTATCATCTATAACAAAAGTTCCTAAGTTATGCCCACAAAATAAGGTATTATCATATATTTTCAAACACCATACTTGTCCGTTTGTACCCTCAATAAATTCAAAAACATCAGTATTATTTCTTTTACAAAATAATCCTTGATTTGTACCTATATACAAATTGTTATTAAATAATATTGCAGCATATACTGAACCTAATTTTCCGTCCAAATCGTTAAAAACACTAAATGGAGAGTTAAAGTTAATCATACTTATACCATTGTCCAATCCAAGCCATAGATTTTGCTCTTTATCTTCAAACATTGATAAAATGGTATTGTTATTTAGTCCATTTTTTTGATTAATTTGACTTATTATTTCCCCTTTTTCATTCAATTGATAAATTCCATTTCTAACAGTTCCTAGCACAAAACTTCCATCCTTTAATCTTATGCTACTAAAAACACTAACAGATGAGATTATGCTATTTGCTGGTATATTCCACTTTAAAATGCTGTTACCATCAAGAAAATAAAATCCTTTTTCTTGAGTTTGAAATAAAATTTTATTGTTTATTGAAAAAATATTAACTAAAATATTGTCTTTCAATATTGGATGACTTGATATTAATATTGGCTTTCCATTTTCAATTTTAAAAATTCCTTGTCCAAATTTTTGAAAATAGATACTGTCATCAACTTTAAAAACTTTCGGTAAATGGGTTTCAGATTTTATGATATTGAATATATGCTCTTCTGTATTGTATATATATATACGATGTAAGGATTGAAATAATATCCATTTATCAAATGAAATAATATTCCAAATATGTTCATCTTCGTGAAGTGGTTCATTTAGTTTTTGTATTAAAGAATGATATTCTAAATTACCCATCTCATTTCTTTCCCAAAAACCAAACTCTCTAAAACAACCAGTATATATTTTATTTCCTATAACATTAACAGCTCTTAAATATGTATTATTAGGGGAAGGGTATAATTTCCATTTGGCTCCATTAAATTCTAATAAACCACTATTATTCGCTACATATATATACATGTCATTTCCCTGAGAAATAGACCAATTCTGGTTTTCAGCTCCATAAAGTTGAGGAGAAAAATTTTCAATAGGTGGTAATTCTTGGGCTTCTGCAAATATAGAAGCCAAAACAAAAAAGTAAAGAAGTGTGTTTTTTAAAAATTCCAATTGTTAAAAGTATTATTAATACAATATTACAATTTTTATTACAATTACTATTCCCTAAAAATCATGCATTTAAAACGTAATAAATAAACGCTGTTTTAAGTTAATTTAATTATTATAATTCTAAAATAATATTAATAAATTCTACATGATTTAAACCAACACACATTATATTTATACTATCCAATTAGTTTAAATCGTTAGCAAAAAGCAAAATAAATAGACTTAATTATTATAAACAGGTAGCAATTACTTAAATAAAATTTAAAATAAGGTGCTTAAAAAACGATGAAAATTTCAATTTCCAACTCATAAAATCTTACCGGATAATTATCATTCGAAAATTGATAATTAATGTTTAAATTTCTATGTTAGAATTAGTTACAGAAATATATACTTAAATTAATGAAAATCTAATTCAACTAGTAAAATAAAAAAATGTTTAGTCTCTATATTTCAAAAAAACTTTTATTAGAATAATCAATAAGTATTATATTATTGGCGCAAAATCCAAAACCCTGTAAATGTACTATTTATAGGGCTTTTTGGTTATTCTATAGCGGAAAGGAAAAAAATAACTATAAATATTGTTTGATACAGTATCTATAATCAGATTTTAAAACATATCTCTTCAAGCTGCTTTTCCTATGTATTATAAAATTTTGGTATAAAATAATTTTAAGTAATTAAGCTGCTTTCTTAGACTTTCTGTAAAGGAAAGAATTGTATAATTTTCTTTTGGCAAAATTAGATCGCTGACCACTATTCACAAATTTGTTAAAAAGATTTTGGTTCACACCAAAATATTCATAAGTGGTTCCGCAAGCAAACGTAATTTCTAAGAGCATACTTTTATGTTGGATATTTTCAATTTTTGATTCAGAAGTTATGCTAGCGTATTCTTCTAGATTAGACTCTTTAGTTTCTGGGGCTATACTTACTAAAAAGTGATAGCCATCAATAATTTTTGCACTTATGATTCCAGCCTCATTCTTTTTTTCTTCATCTTGAAATTTATCAGGGTGCCATTCTTTTACCAAACCTCTATAGGTAGTTTTTAGTTCTTTCAGATTAATTTCTCCTTCAACCTTAAATATTTTTTTGTATTCATTGATACGCTTCATATATAATATTTTCAAATTTCGTGCAAAAGTATTCATATTATATGAATAAACCTTTCTTTTTTAATACTGAGTACAATGTTTTCGCAGAGAGGAAGGGATTCGAACCCTCGATACGTTACCGTATACACGCTTTCCAAGCGTGCGCCATCGACCACTCGGCCACCTCTCTATTTTTTATGTATTTAAATATAAATCTATTAATCCTGCAGGGGTTTCAACAATAATTTTACTATTTTCTCTATCAACTTTTTTTATAAAATGATCAATCATTGGAATAAAAACTTCTGTACCATTAGAATTAACTTCAAATAATGGTTGTGCTGAAGTATCATTAACTCCTGTAATTACGCCAATATATCCGTAATTTACATCTTCCATGTCAAAATCAATTATTTCATGAAAATAGAATTTATTTCCAGAAAGTTTTGGTAAAAATTTAAGTGGTAAATATAACTCAACACCCATAATTGCATCAGCATCTGCTTCGTTTTCTATATCTTCAAAACGAATACGAAGTTGATTTCCTTTTTGAAGAGAAATAGTATCAATAAAAAATGGAACCAGATTGTTACCTAAAGCAACAAAAACTGATTCCAATTCTTGATAAAGTTCAGGTTCATCAGTGTCTAATTTAACAACAACTTCACCTCTAAAACTATGTTTTCTTACGATTTTGCCTAAATAAAAACAATCTTCTTTACGCATTATCGGAATTTAATTTACTCTGCTTTTCCTTCTTCTGATGCAGCAGCTTGTGCGTCATCAATACTTTCTGGAGCTTCTTCAACTACTACTTCCGCAGCAGCTTTTTCAGCAGCCTTTGCGTCAGCTTCAGCTTTTATTGCTTCATTTTCAGCTTCTTGAGAAGCAACTAAACGATCTTGATTAACTTTTACTTCAATTGCTAATGCAGCAGCTTTTGCTTCAACTTGTGCTTTTGTTAATCCTTCTTTTTTAGCGGTAATTTTACCCTCTTTTTCATCTAACCAAACTTGGAATTTTCCTTCAGCTTGCTCTTCTGTTAATGCTCCTTTTCTAACACCACCTACTAAGTGATTTTTTAACATAGCTCCTTTATAAGATAAAATTGCTTTTGCTGTGTCAGTTGGTTCTGCACCATTTTGCAACCATCTTACGGCTACATCAACATCTAAATCAATAGAAGCTGGATTTGTATTAGGATTATACGTCCCAATTTTTTCTAAATACTTACCATCTCTTTTTGAGCGTGCATCTGCAGCTACTATCCAATAGAATGGTTTTCCTTTTTTACCGTGTCTTTGTAATCTAATTTTTACTGGCATTTGTTTTAAATTTTAAGGTACGAAACCTTGGTTATTAATTAAGTGCGCAAATATAGTGAGATATTTTTAAATAACACATTCAAATTCAGTATATTTTTAGCGCCTCCATAAACTATAAATACACAGAAACGAACAATCTTAGGTTCTGGATATCAGTTGCTTTAAATAAATATCTTTAAATCCAATTTGCTATTACCTCATTCTATTAAAACTAAATTTAATTTGTTAATAAAAAATCTTATCTTTTAAAGACAAAACTTTTATAAATTACTACTTTTAAAAACTAATACTTTTACAAAATATTTAGTTCATGTTTTTAATATTTGACACTGAAACCACAGGTTTACCAAAAAAATGGAATGCTCCAATTACAGACACTGATAATTGGCCTAGGTGTGTTCAAATAGCATGGCAATTACACGATATTTATGGTGAATTAATTGAACAACAAGATTTTTTAATTCAGCCTGATGGATATAATATACCTTATGATGCTGAACAAATACATGGGATTTCTACACAATTAGCTCAAGAAAAAGGTGAAAGTTTAGAAACTGTTTTACAAATTTTTAATAAAACATTATCAAAATGTAAGTTTATAGTAGGTCAAAATGTGAAATTCGATCTTAACATTATGGGTTGTGAATTTCACAGAACAGGTATTAAATCTAATTTAAACGATATACCCGTTTTAGATACCTGCACTGAAATTACTGCAACTTTATGTCAATTACCTGGCGGAAGATTTGGGAAATTTAAACTACCTACTTTAACTGAATTACATCAATATTTATTTAACAAACCTTTTAGCGAAGCTCATAATGCAACCGCCGATGTTGAAGCTACTACGCGTTGTTTTTTAGAATTAATTAGACGAAGAAATTATACAAAAGAAGAACTAAACGTCCCAAATGATTATTTTCAAAATTTTGATGTTAAAAATCCAACAACTGTAACTATTATTGGTTTAAAACATTTAAATCTTAAAAAGGAAAGTAAAAAATTAAAAGCAACGATTAAAGAAAAAGTTGATACTCCTAAACTATCAGATGATTCAAATAAACAACTTAACGGAGTTCGCTTTTCGCATCTGCATTGTCACTCACAATTTTCTGTTTTACAATCAACATCAAGCACCAGTAACCTTATAAAAACAGCCATAGAAAATAACATGCCTGCGGTTGCTTTAACCGATACTGGCAATATGATGGGTGCCTATTATTTTATTGAAGAAGCCATTGCCTATAATAAACCTAATAAAGCTTATAATACTAAAATTGAAGAAGCAAAAAATGAGTTAAAAAGGTTAGAAAACTCTACAAATATACCTATTGAAGAAGTTGAAGTTGAAGAGAAAATAGATTTATCCTATGCCACTAAAAAACCAAAAGAATTATTTAAGCCTATTTTAGGAAGTGAATTTAATGTTTGTGAAAATCATTTAGATAAAACACAAAAAGACAATGGTTACCAAATAGTTTTCTTGGCCAAAAATAAAAATGGCTATCACAATTTAGCAAAAATGTCTTCACTTTCACATACTGATGGTTTTTATTATCTTCCAAGAATCGACAAAACTATTATTGAACAGTATAAAGAAGATTTAATTGTATTATCAGGAAACTTATATGGAGAAATACCCAGTAAAATATTAAATATAGGTGAAAAACAGGCCGAAGAATCGTTGCTTTGGTGGAAAGATCAGTTTGGAGATGATTTTTATTTGGAAGTGATGCGTCATGACCAAGAAAATGAAAATCATGTAAATGATGTTCTGATTCAATTTTCTAAAAAACACACTATAAAATTAATTGCAACCAATAATACTTTTTATACAACTAAAGACCAAGCTGATGCACATGATATTTTATTATGTGTGAAAGATGGTGAAAAAGTAGCCACACCAAAAGGAAAAGGGAGAGGTTTTAGATACGGGTTACCTAATAACGAGTACTATTTTAAATCCCAAGAACAAATGAAAAGTTTGTTCTCAGATGTGCCAGATGCTATTTTAAACACTCAAGAAATAGTTGATAAAGTAGAAATTTACACGTTAAAAAGAGATGTTTTACTTCCTAAATTTAACATACCTCAACAATTTATAAATCCTGAAGATGTAGATGGTGGCGTTAGAGGTGAAAATGCTTATTTAAAACATTTAGCTTTTGAAGGGGCAAAAAAAAGATATGGAGCTATATTAAATAAAGAAATACAAGAGCGTTTAGATTTTGAATTATCTGTTATTGAAAAAACAGGATATCCTGGTTATTTTTTAATTGTTTGGGATTTTATTTTAGAAGCTCGTAAAATGGAAGTTTCTGTTGGTCCTGGTCGTGGTTCTGCTGCTGGTTCTGCGGTTGCATATTGTTTGTGGATTACAAATATAGATCCTATAAAATATGATTTACTTTTTGAGCGTTTCCTAAACCCAGATCGTGTATCATTACCCGATATTGATATTGATTTTGATGATGAAGGTCGTCAAAAAGTCATTGATTTTGTGATTAAAAAATATGGTTCAAGTCAGGTTGCTCAAATTATAACTTATGGTACCATGGCTGCAAAATCTTCCATTAGAGATACTGCACGAGCACTAGATTTGCCATTAAATGATGCTGATAGAATTGCCAAATTATTACCACTAATTAAATTACAAAACATTTTTGGCACTGACGAAAAAAGTAAAGCAAAAGTTAAAGAATTAAGAGCTGAAGAATTTGAAAATATTAGCGAACTTAGAGCTATTGCTGATGGTGATAATTTAGAAGCTCTCACTATTAAACAAGCAATTGCTCTTGAAGGTTCCATAAGAAATACCGGGACACATGCATGTGGAGTTATTATAACACCCGAAAATATCACCAACTTAGTACCTGTTGCAACTGCAAAAGATAGTGACATGTACGTTACCCAGTTTGATAATAATGTGGTGGAAAGTGCAGGCTTGCTTAAAATGGATTTTTTAGGACTAAAAACATTAACCCTAATTAAAGAAGCTGTAAAGATTGTGAAAGCAATTCATGGTATAGATTTAATTCCTGATGATTTCCCTTTGGATGATCCAAAAACCTACGAATTATTTCAAAAAGGAGAAACTATAGGTATTTTTCAATATGAATCTGCTGGAATGCAGAAGCATATGAAATCATTAAAACCAACGGAGTTTGCCGATTTAATTGCAATGAATGCACTCTATCGTCCTGGACCTATGGAATACATTCCATTGTTTATTATGCGTAAACATGGTGAGGAAGCTATTGAATATGATTTGCCAGAAATGGAAGAATATTTACAAGAAACTTATGGCGTAACAGTGTATCAAGAGCAAGTAATGTTACTATCTCAAAAAATAGCTAGCTTTACAAAAGGTGAAGCAGACATGTTACGTAAGGCAATGGGGAAAAAAATATTTTCCATGCTTGTAGAGTTAAAACCCAAATTTATTGAAGGCGGTAAGGCAAATAACCATCCAGAACAAGTTTTAGAAAAAATATGGAAAGATTGGGAAGCTTTTGCAGCGTACGCATTTAATAAATCACACTCTACATGTTACGCTTATATTGCATACCAAACTGCTTATTTAAAAGCGCATTATCCTTCTGAATTTATGGCTGCGGTGCTATCTAATAACATGAGTGATATTAAGCAAATTACATTCTTTATGGAAGAATGTAAACGTGCAGAAATTCCAGTTTTAGGTCCGGACGTGAATGAATCCTTTCATAAATTTGCAGTAAACAAAAAAGGTGCAATACGTTTTGGGATGGGGGCAATTAAAGGCGTTGGAGGCTCAGCAGTTGATGCTATAGTAGCTGAAAGAAAGAAAAACGGGAACTTTACTTCCATTTTTGACATTGCCAAACGTGTAGATTTAAGAGCTTGTAATAAGAGAGCTTTTGATGGTTTAGTTATGGCTGGAGGACTAGATTCATTCAAAAATATACATAGAGCACAATATTACCAATTAGATGAAAAAGGAGTCACTTTTATTGAAAGAGCTATTCGCTACGGAAATAAATTTCAAGAAAATAAAAACTCTGCTCAAATATCTATGTTTGGTGAATCTTCAGAAATTCAATTTCCTGAACCCGAAATTCCTTTTGCTGAAAGATGGAGAATGATGGAGGAACTCTCTAAAGAAAAGGAAGTGGTTGGAATTTATATTTCCGGCCATCCTTTAGATGATTTCAAAAATGAAATTAACTATTTTAGCAATTCATCAGTGGTTGCATTTAAGGAAGATTTAAATAACTATGTGGGTGCTAATCTAACTTTTTCTGGAATTTTATCTGAGGTTCAACATAAAACATCTCAAAATGGTAATAAATGGGCTTCATTTATTATTGTAGATTATAATGATAGTCACGAATTTAGAATTTTTCAAGACACTTATTTAAAATTTAAACCTTATTTAATAGACAATGAATTTCGTCAATTTAAAGTAAATATAACGGCCGGTTGGACAACTAAAGAAGGTAAAAAAAGTGAGCCAAGAATTAACTTTACTGACATTCATATTTTACAAGATGTACTTGAAAAACAAACTAAAAAAATTACCCTTCATTTAAATATTAGTACTATGAATGAGAATAGCATCAAAGAACTAGACAAATTAATAAAAGAAAATGAAGGTACAGTTCCTCTTGATTTGCTGGTTTTTGATTTAAAAGAAGAGATGAAATTAAACTTACATAGTAGATCAATGAAAGTTAAAGTAGATAATGAGTTTTTAAAAGTATTGGAAAATGAAAAAATAGAATTTAAGTTGAATTAATTATATGAAATAGAAACTAATTGTTGTGATAAGTTAGATGTGCAACTGTACACATTTCTCAACTTCTTTTTCTTTATAATCTAAGTAGTAAGTTCCGTAAACAAACTTTCTAAATTTTTATTTTTAGTAGTTAAATTTAAGATTTTAAGCCCGTTGTCATGAGCAAAATCAAAAACTACAGAACGCATATCTTTTGTGGTATCAAAAGTTAAAACCCAAGAAGTATCATGATTATTATTAGCTAATTTTAAATGTGGAATGGTTGAAATAAACTGTTTTTCAATTTTAAAATCGAATTCTACTTCAATCACTTGCTCTTGGTTTTTTTTGAGTTCAATCAAATTTTTATCAGCAACTATTTCTCCCTTATTTATTAAAATTACACGATCACAAATAGCTTCAACTTCTTGCATAATATGCGTTGAAAATAACACCGTTTTATCTTTCCCAACTTCTTTTATTAAATTTCTAATTTCTATTAACTGATTAGGATCTAAGCCCGTTGTTGGTTCATCTAAAATTAAAACTTCTGGATTGTGCAATAAAGCTGCTGCCAAACCAACTCGCTGCCGATAACCTTTTGAAAGCTGATTTATTTTTTTGTGAGCTTCAGGTGTTAAACCAACTTTAACTATCATTTTATCAACTTCAATTTTAGAAATTTTGTGAATAGCTGCATTAAACTGCAAATATTCTTTTACATACATTTCTAAATATAACGGATTGTTTTCTGGTAAATAACCTATACTTTTCTGCGTTTGAATTGTATCAGTATTCACATTAAAACCGTTCACTAAAGCCACACCTTCAGAAGCATTTATATAGCCAGTAAGTATTTTTATTAGTGTCGATTTTCCAGCGCCATTAGGCCCTAAAAAACCTACTATTTCACCTTTATTTATAGTAAAACTAATGGCATTTAATGCTTTTTGTAATCCAAATAATTTAGTGATATTTTTTACCTCAATAGACATTTAACAAAAATACATTTTAATTGCAATTTACCCCATATTAATAACGTTGTATCCTAAATATATTTTATAGACCTTTGTCAAAAATCATTAATGGGTTGTTTCAGAGTAATATTATGTGTCATTTTTCCACCTTTAGCTGTTGTTGATAAAGGTTGTGGGTCTATTGTAATTGTATTTATTTTAACTTGTTTAGGTTGGATTCCGGGTGTTATTGCGGCATTAATTATTAATAATAATCCTAAAAATTAATGCAAAAAATTAAATTAATAGACATCGGCTTAAAAGATTACAACGAAACTTGGAGTTATCAAGAAGAACTTTTTAAAGGTGTTGTTGACATAAAAATTAACAACAGAAAAAATAATTTGAATGTTCAAACACCAAATTATTTTCTTTTTGTTGAACACCCACACGTATATACTTTAGGTAAAAGCGGCGATTTAAGTAATTTATTACTTAACGAAGAACAACTTAAAGCAAAAGGAGCTACTTTTTATAAAATTAATCGTGGCGGTGATATTACGTATCACGGACCTGGACAAATTGTTGGTTATCCCATTTTAGATTTAGATAATTTTTTTACTGACATACATAAATATTTACGCTTTTTAGAAGAAGTTATAATAAAAACCTTAGCAGAATATAATATAAAAGGTGACCGTAGCGAAGGTGAAACAGGTGTTTGGTTAGATATAGGAACTCCATTTGCACGTAAAATTTGTGCTTTAGGCGTAAGAGCGAGTCGCTGGGTAACAATGCACGGATTTGCATTAAATGTAAATACTAACTTAGGTTATTTTGATAATATTATTCCATGTGGAATTAAAGGAAAAGCCGTTACTTCTTTAGAACTTGAATTAAATAGAAAAGTTTCTTTAGAAGAAGTAAAAGTAAAAATTTTAAAACACTTTGCTGAACTGTTTGAAGTTGAGTTTAAAGTTTAATTGATGAGATGCTGAATCAAGTTCAGCATGACGCCGTTTTTAACAAAAAAACATTAATCTAACAAACTATAACCGATAACAGAATATTATTCCTCTTCGTTATAATACACTTTATAGAATTTCATTTTTTTCTCTTCATCATACCCTTTTTCTAAATATTCACTAGCTGCATCAGGTGCGTCAATATCTAGTTTAATTTGAATATTGGTATCCAGCTTAATTTCAGTTTTAATTTTCTGCTTTTGTTTTTTTAATACAACATCTGAGACTGCAAACTGGTTTCTAACCAATACATCATTCTCTGTTTCAAATTGCTTTTTATAAGAATCAAACAACGCTTTACGATCTTCGTCTTCAGCAAAAATAGCCTCTTTAAAGTCGTTGATATTGATACTTTCATTTTCTTTAAAAAAGTCAACCGTTTTTGCTAAAAACTTACTTTTTTCATGAACACCAAAATCTTCTTTAATAATTTCATCAGAAAAATCTTTACACATTTCAATGTAATTTTGGGTATGCTGGTTATTATCATCCGCATACTTTACATTTAAAAAGTTATTTAACCAATATTGTGCATCATAATTATTGGTGTCAACACTTAAAATCACTTTCCCCTCTGCATCTGTTGAATTAATTATTAAACAGCCCTTATCCAATTTTTTTGTACTAATTCCCTTTTGAACAAACACATCTAAACTATCCTTTTCCATAAAGGTTTGAAAGAAATTAATCTTATTTTCAATTTTAAAAATCCCAATAGCTTGCGTTACAATTTCTTTATATTCAATATCTTCAAACAGTGCAATTGCCACATCTCCAATTTTAATTTGAGCTGAATTTGATTGCTCAAATAGGTGATTTACAATATGTTTTGAAATTTCAATAAAGGTAGAATCATCTTTGAAAATTTCTGAAGAGTAATTATTTATTTCATTTAATTCAATGTTTGCATGATGATTAAACCGAAAACTTTCTGTCACATTTCCAAAAGGTTTTAACAAATAAGGTTTCATTAACTCATAGCTTTCTTCATCAAAAGTGATTACATTTTCTGAAAAAATATTGGTAGCGCTGTTAAATTTGTTCCCCACTTTGTGGATTATAAATTTTGAAATTGTTGCTCTAGTTCTTTTAATCATTAGTTTCGATTTTAACGAAAGCAAATGTATCATTTTTAAGATGATTTATTTTGAAATTACAAGGGTAATTTTAATTGTTCAGGCAATAATCTAAACGTTTTTCTGTGGTAGTTAGTTATGCCAAATTTTTGAATTGCTTCTCTATGCTGTTTGGTTGGATAACCTTTATTTTTTCTCCAAAGATAGTTTGGAAACTCGGCATCAAGCTTTCGCATAAAATCATCTCTGTACGTTTTTGCTAATACAGAAGCAGCAGCAATACTCATAAATTTAGCATCACCTTTTACAATAGTTATATGCGGAATATTTTTATATGGCTTAAATTTATTGCCATCTACAATAATATGTTCAGGAATAATAGTCAGTTCATCAATAGCCTTGTGCATGGCTAAAATTGATGCTTGCAAAATATTTATTTCGTCTATTTTATCTTGAAAAACAAAACCTACAGCAAAAGCTATTGCTTTTTCTTCAATAAAAGGGCGTAGTTGTTCACGCTGCTTTTCCGTTAATTGTTTTGAATCATTTAAGAATGGATGCTCAAAATTAGCAGGTAAAATAACTGCGGCGGCAACCACAGGGCCACACAAACAACCTCTTCCTGCTTCATCTGTTCCTGCTTCAATACGATTTGTTAAATACTGTTTTTTAAGCCCCATATTCTGAAAATAATACACAAAATTAATGTAAATTCTTAAACAACTTCCCATTCTTGAAATCTAATAATTATAAAATTGCCTTTTTTGAACATTCGAATTAGAGCGCATGAATTGTTTGCTTCATCTCTAAAATAAAGTGTGTTTCGTTTCGTTCAAATATTTTACCTTTACCACTTAATGTATTATATGAAAAAAAATGTAGTTGTTTTATTTTTTGCTTTTTCTATTTTTAGTATTGAAGCTCAAATTATGAAACCAGATAGATCAGGTGAACTTGACAACATCTCTAGAAACGATACTACATCATTTAATGATGGTGTCAAAATTAAATATGATAAATTACCAATATATACCGATTATAAAATAATATCCTTTCGTAATGACACTACTGTTGTTGATACTACTTTAACGTTAAAAAAGGATTTCTTATTTAACTATATTAGAAAAGATAATTTTGAATTGTTAGAATTTCCTAACCAAGGGCAAACTTTTAATAGCTTAGGTTATAGTTTTGAAAATAGTTCTTTACTTCCTGCTATTGGAGCCAATGCAAAACAATTTAATTATTACAAAGTTGAAGATATTTCTTATTATGAAGTGCCTACACCAACTTCTGAAATAATGTACAGAACGGGTTTAGAACAAGGGCAAGTTTTAGACGCTTTTTTAACAATGAATACTTCTCGGCAATTTAATATTTCTCTCGCATATAAGGGCTTACGATCATTAGGGAAATATAGAAATTCGTTAGCAAGCCATGGAAATTTTAGAAGTACATTTAACTATCATACAAAAAATAAAAAATATTATGCTCGTGGTCATTTCTCTTCTTTTGACTTGTTAAACAACGAAAATGGAGGTTTAACTGCTGCCTCAATTGCTTATTTTGAAAATAACGATCCGAATTATATTGATAGAGCCAGATTAGATGTGAATTTTTCAGGCACCGAAAATTTATTAGAAGGAAAACGATATTATTTTGAACAACAAATTACGTTATTTTCTAAAAAAAATAAAATTCTTGAGCACAACACTCTTATTTTGACAAAAATAAAAAAATACAATTCAGCCCTTGAGCAGGTTGAATCTTTAAAAAATGATTCCATCTCATCTCATAAAAATTCAAAAGTTAATTCTTTAAAGAAAATAGGATCTTCTAAAGTAAAAATTCCATCAAATAAAAAATCCGCTTTATCTAATGAAACTCCTAAAAAGAAACAAGATTCTATTACTAAACTTGAATCGAATTCTTCGATTAATATTTCAAAAATTGACTCTTTAACAACTAAAACACTTGAAAATATTAAGAACATAATCGTAAAAAAGGATTCAACCTCTACAATTAATGTAAAAACTGACTCTTTAAATAATGTAACAATTTTGAAAAAAAGTGATACTATATTTAAACTTGATTCAATTGCTGCTGCCAAAAAAATAAAAATTGATTCTTTGTTAATTGTTGCTGCAGAAAATAAATCTGATTCAACTCAATTAATAACTTTTGACAGAAAACTATATTCAGAATTAAAATTTGGTCATACTTTTATGCATGAAACAAAGCATTACAGATTTGAACAAGCTAGTGCTAACGCAATTTTTGGTGATGCTTTTGAATCTAAAATATCTGATCATACTTCATATCAGAAGTTAGACAATCAATTTTACATACAGTTAAACTCGGCCTATACAGGAAACTTAAAAGCTAAAATTAATTACTTTAATTACAACTATCATTACAATAGTATTTTATTTTATGATTCTCAAACAATCCCAGATAAATTAAAAGGAAATGCAATAGCTGTGGGTGCCGATTGGAAAATACAATTTGGGAAAATTTACTTAAATGCTGATGCTACATCAATTATAGCTGGCGATATAACTGGAAGCTCTTTTAAAGCTTCTGCAATGGTAAAAAAAGATAGTGTTTTTAGTTTTAAAGGATTTGCTGAATACGCATCTAAAACTCCAGATTTTAATAAACTTTTATATCAAAGTGATTACTTAAATTACAATTGGAAAAATGATTTTAGCAATGAAGAAATTTCAATGGTTGGTATTGAATTTGAATCTAATAAATGGGGAAATTTAAAAGCTACTTATAATTTAATTGATAATTACACCTATTTTGATGAAGGGTCAAAACCTATTCAAGCTACTGAAACCTTGAATTATTTGAAAGTGAAAGCTAATAAAGCCATTAGTTTAGGAAAATTCACTTTGGACAACACGGTTATGTACCAAAATGTTTTAAAAGGAGAATCATTTTTTAAAGTTCCACAAATAGTTACAAGAAATACTTTATACTACGCTAGTTATGTTTTTAAAGGAAAACCTATGTACTTACAAACAGGTGTTACATTCAAATATTTTACTTCATTTAATGCAAATGCATATAATCCTCTACTAAGTGAATTTGTATTACAAAACAACACAGAAATTGGAAGTTTTCCAGTTCTTGATTTTTTTGCCAATGCACAAATTCGAAGAACTAGAATCTTTTTAAAAGTTGAAAATTTGAATGCTAGTTTTACTGGAAGAACCTATTATTCAGCTCCAAATTATCCTTATAGAGATTTAACGGTACGTTTTGGAATTGTTTGGAATTGGTTTATATAATTATCTTTCTTCAAATATAAATAACATATAGATACCTGCCTTCGAAGGAATGACACCTTTGTATAATAAATTGATTTATAGTTGAAAATATTCCAAAGACTTAAGTGATAAATAATATTCTGATTTAAAATTATTACTCCATTAATACTTTATTTTTTAACCAACTGTCTTATTTTAATTTGAAAAGCTGCAAAAATTAACGTCATAATTGGGCTTAGCCAGTTAAATACTGCGAAAATTGCATATTCAGAAACTCCTACACCTAAAACACTTGATTGGTAGGCACCACAAGTATTCCAAGGAATTAATACAGAAGTAACAGTTCCTGAATCTTCTAAAGTTCTACTTAAATTCTCAGGAGCCAGTTCTCTATCTTCAAAAGCTTTTTTAAACATTTTACCTGGTATTACTATTGCTAAATATTGATCAGAAGCAATGGCATTTAATCCTATACAACTCATAGCAGTACTAAAAAATAATCCAAAAATTGAAGTCGCCATTTTTAATAATTCTTTCGTGATTTTTGCTAATGCACCAATGGCATCCATGATTCCTCCAAAAACCATAGCACAACAAATAAGAAATATAGTCCAAAGCATCCCTTTCATTCCTCCTGCACTAAAAAGCTCATTTAACGTATTATTATCTGTAACAATTTCAGTATCCACAAAAACGGCGTTAAAAATAGATCTTCCTTTTGATGAAGATAAACTTGTTAAAATTTCAGGCTGAAAAACAAAAGCAAATACACCTGCTAAAATAACCCCAATTCCTAAAGCAATTAATGGTTTTGTTTTTGTTACAATAAGAACAATAACGGCAAGTGGTACTAAAAACAAATAAGGAGTAATATTAAATGTGCTATTTATTGATTGTAACAATCCACTAATATCCGCACTCCCTGTTGTTTCAATATTTAAACTCAAAACAGAAAAAACAATTAATGTTATAATGTATGTAGGTACAGTTGTATATGTCATATAACCAATATGTGTAAACAAATCTGTACCAGCCATGGCAGGAGCTAAATTCGTTGTATCACTTAACGGGGACATTTTATCTCCAAAATAAGCTCCTGAAATTACTGCTCCAGCAATCATTCCTGTAGGGATTCCAAGTGCTGTACCTATGCCAACCAATGCAATACCAACAGTTGCAGAAGTAGTCCAAGAACTCCCGGTTGCTATTGAAATTATTGATGCTATTAATACTGATGCTGGTAAAAAAATAGCGGGGCTTAGAACTTGAAGACCATAGTATACCATTGCAGGAATAACACCGCTTACTAACCAAGTACCTGCCAATGCACCAACTAAAAATAAAATTAGTATTGGAACAAAAACACTTTTTAAATTTTCCAAAATTTCATTAAACATAATAGTTATAGAAACTTTATTTAAAAATCCAACAATAGCTGCAATAACACCTCCTGTTAATAATATAAACTGATTAGAATATGCACCCAACAACTCTCCTCCAGCAAAAAATATATTATATGCTAGCATTGCCATTAAAAGAACAACTGGAATTAAAGCTTCTAAAAGATTGAGTTCTTTGTTCTCGATAATTTTTTGATCTTGTATTTCTATTTCTGATAAATTGTTGTTGTCTTGCATTCTAAATTATTTTGAAATGTAATAATACGCAAATTTGAAAGGTTTTACAACTAAAAAACCTCACTCAAAATTTGAGCGAGGTTTTAATTAAAAGAAATAGTGATGTTAAAAATCAATCAAATTAAAAACTACTATTATTAAATACAATTATAACACCCCTACTTGCGTCATACATTTATGCATTGCTCTATAAGTGCGTTCAATATCATTATCTAAACCAATGGAAAAACGAATAATTCCATCTGAAAGTCCCATTTCTTTTTGTTCATCAAGTGGAATTTCAGAGGAAGTACTTGTGCCAGGTGCGCTAAATAGTGTTTTATAAAATCCTAGGCTTACCGCTAAATAACCTAAATTATTATGTTGCATTAATTCCATTAATTCATTTGCTTTTGGTAATGTTCCAACGTCAATTGTCATAATTCCACCAAAACCATATTCTTTATTACACATCTCCTTAAAAAGCTGATGATCTTTATGGCTTTCCAATCCTGGATACACCACTTTCAGTCCGTCTTTTTCAAAATGTTCAGCTAAATACAGTGCATTTTCGCTGTGTTTTTTCATTCTGATATGCAATGTTCTTAAGTTTTTTAAAATACTGGCTGCTCGTAAACTATCCATCACCGGACCTAACAACATAGCAGCGCCATTATTTACATTTCGTAAACTATTAATAAATTCTTGAGAACCACAAACTACGCCACCAACCGTATCATTTGTTCCATTTATAAATTTAGTTAAACTGTGCACAGTTATATCAGCTCCTAATTTTTGTGGTGAGAGCATTAGTGGTGAAAATGTATTGTCTACCACTAAAAGTATGTTGTGCTTTTTAGCAATTTTAGCGAGTTCAGTAATATTAGCAATTTCCAATAACGGATTGCTAATAGATTCACAATAAATCATTTTAGTAGCTGAAGTAATTGCTGCTTCTACTTTTTCTAATGAAGTAATATCAACAAAAGACGCTGAAATATTAAATTTTGGCGTGAAGTTTTTTAAGAACGCATAGGTTCCTCCATAAATAGTTCTGCTTGAAACAATATGATCTCCTGCACCACAAACTTGTAGTAAAACAGAAGTAATTGCTCCCATACCTGAACCAGCAACATTTGCTGTTTCAGTAAATTCCATAGCTGCCAGTGCTTCCCCTAAATATAAATTACTTGGACTTGTATGACGAGAATATAAATAACAACCTTCTGCATGACCTTCAAAAGTATCTAGCATTGTTTTTGCGTGTAAGAAAGTGTAGGTTGCCGAATCTGAAATTGAAGGGTTTACGCCTCCAAATTCTCCAAAATATTGTAAATCTTGAATGTTATTTGCTGGTTTGTTGCTCATGATTAACTTATTTTTTGCTTAAAATTAACACATATCCAATTAATAAACTGCATTATTTCATTATTACAGTGTATTTTACTTTATTGTTATAATATTTTAGTTTATTTTACTTTAAAAAATAAATTTTATATCTATTTTTAGAAAAAAATACTGAATATGATTCTATTAGATTTAATTGATAAACAACTAGTAAACTTATTACAACAAAATTCTAAAGCAAACATTAAAGAAATTGCTTTAAAAATTGGATTAACGCAAACACCGACTTACGAACGTATAAAAAGGTTGGAAAAATCGGGTGTTATCCAAAAATATGTTGCTGTACTAAATAAAGAAAAAGTGGGGTTTATGGTTGAAGTATTTTGTCAGGTTACTTTATTGGTTCATTCTAAAGAACTGATAACCAAATTTGAAAATGCAGTAAACAAAATTGATGAAGTTATTGAATGTTTTCACGTTGCAGGAAATTACGATTATTTATTAAAAGTAATTGTAAAAGATATGAAAAGCTATCAGCTTTTTTTAAAAAACAAGTTGTCGGTATTAGATTCTGTTAGCAATGTGCAAAGTACATTTGTAATGTCTTCAACTAAGGAAACTAACATTTTAAAGCTAACATAAAAAAAGTCCAAATTGAAAAATTTGGACTTATTAAAAAATATCTTTACTTTATTATTTTGTTGCTACAATGGTAACTTGCAAATCAAATTCATCATTAATAAACTTTTCTTTTAAATCATTAAAAAAAGATTTTGATTTATATTTTACATTAAAATCTGTTCTATTAATTTGAATAGTTTCACTTGTTAAAGTAACTGTTCCTTCAGTTTCAGTAACAACCGCTGAAAAAGTTAATTGCTTTGTGATTCCTTTAATAGTTATATCTCCAGTCAATATTGTTTTTCCATCTTCAATTGAACTATTTTTAATTTCAAAAGTTGATGTTGGATACACTTCAATTTCAAAAAAGTCTGCTGATTTTAAATGACCTTCTAACTTTTCGCTTCCATCTGCATCTTTAATTGTTGACATATTAACCATAAAAGATCCTCCTTTTATAACTCCTTCTTCCATTATTAACTCGCCTGAAGTTAAACTAATAATACCATTGTGAGATCCTGTAGGCTTGTACCCTTTCCAATTAATCGTTGATTTTGCAACATCTACCTTTATAGTGTTTTCAACCAAAACTGTTGGATTGATAAAAGACATTGTGACAAATGCTATTGCTAAAACTAAAATTCCTACTTTTTTCATTCTGATTTAATTTATTTTTATATTGAACTACAATAGTACTAAAAATTACTTATTTATAAAGATTCTAAATTGTTTTTTAATATTTTTTTAACTTTTGATATTACTCTCTTTTTTTTGAATCAATACTTATAGTTACAGGACCATCATTTACGAGAAAAACCCGCATATCTGCCCCAAATTTACCTGTGCCTACTTTTTTATTTAGTTGTTTTTCAAAATCAGCAATGAAAAGTTGATACAATGGAATGGAAATTTCTGGTTTTGCAGATTTAATATAAGAAGGACGATTGCCTTTTTTTGTGCTTGCATGCAATGTAAACTGACTTACAACAATGGCATCTCCATCAACATCAAGCAACGAATTATTCATCACACCATTCTCATCATTAAATATACGCAAGTTTACAATTTTTTTGGTGAGCCATTGAACATCTTCATGGGTGTCATCAGCTTCAATACCCACTAAAATTAAAAGTCCGTTATTTATTTCACTCACTGTTTTTTCTTCAATAGTAACTGAAGCTTTTGAAACTCTTTGTAGTACAACTCTCATTTAACTTATCTCTTTTCGCTTTTTTACTTTAAACTTTCTCCTTTATCTTTTATTAACTATAAATATCTGTCCTGTAATTTTCCTCATCTCCATCCACCATTTGCAAATAACTATTGTATCTGGAATAGGCAATTTCACCTTCTTCAACAGCTTCTTTAATAGCACAATTAGGTTCATTCACATGCAAACAGTTGTTAAATTTACAGTTAGCTTTTAATTTAAAAAACTCAGGAAAATAATCAGTTATTTCTTGTGGCTTAAAATCAAACACTCCAAAGCCTTTTATACCAGGCGTATCAATAATAAATCCACCAAAAGACAGCTCAAACATTTCAGCAAACGTAGTGGTATGCAATCCTTGTTTATGTTGTTTTGAAATTTCAGCTGTTTTTAAATTTAAGGTAGGTTCAATGGTATTTATTAAGGTAGATTTTCCAACTCCTGAATGTCCTGAGAACATGGTAGTTTTATCTTTCATTAAATCCTTTACTTTATCAATATCTATGTTTTTTGTTGCTGAGATTGCGATGCATTGATACCCAATTTCAGTATAAATAGCTTCTAAGAGTGCTAGTTTTTCTAATTCATCGTCGTTATACATGTCAATTTTATTGAAGAGTATAATAACGGGAATGCTATAGGCCTCTGCAGTTGCTAAAAATCGATCAATAAAACCTGGAGATGTTGGAGGATTGTCTATAGTAACCAATAAAAAAGCAATATCAATATTAGACGCAATGATATGAGTTTGCTTTGAAAGATTTACAGATTTACGAATGATGTAATTTTTTCTCTCGAATATTTTATTAATAACACCCGTTTCTTTAGCTTCTTCATATTCAAAATTAACAGCATCTCCCACAGCAACCGGATTGGTACTTTTAATACCTTTCATCCTGAATTTTCCTTTCAATCTACATTCAACCTTATCGCCATTTTGTATATAAACGATATACCAACTCCCTGTAGATTTTGTTACAACTCCTTTCATTATATGAATAAAATATATTAATTATTTTTAGCCTAATTAACTATTAAAATACAACGACAAATATAGTTTAAAAAATAGACTACATTTAACATCTAAAACTAAACATTTCAAAAACAAAACTTACATGAAAAAAACATTATTAGTTGCTGCTATTGCTTTAATATCAATTATTGAAGTAAGTGCTCAAAGTTTTGAGTACAAAATTATTACAAGTGTTGAATCTATTGTTCCTATGGGATTAGGAAGATCTAGAATAATTTCATCAACTGAAGAACAAAATTATTTAGATTTCACTTCACAACGTAGTGCTGAAGATAATAAACAAAATAAATCTAAAAGATCTGACGTGAAAATTGATGATTTTGAAGAAACAAAATTGGTGAATTTCTTCAGTGTTGCTGGAATTAATTTTAAAAACATTGCTTCAAATGATGCTATTGTTACTTCAAAAATTAATACAATGGTTACTGAAGGTTGGGATTTAGCTTTTGTTACCAGTGGTGTAGAAAGTGATTCAGGAAAAGGCGATGGACAAGGAATTTATATTACTCGTTATATTTTTAAACGTATAAAACAATAAACTAGTTTAAATAAAAAGGTTGTTTAAAAAGCTTTCAATTCGTCATCCCAAACTTGATTCGGGGTCTCAAAATAGAGAAACTAAATCAAGTTCCGTTTGACGTAAAGCGACTTTTAAACAACTTTTTTTTATTGTCATTTCGAGCGGAGTCGAGAAACACTAATTTACACTAGACATTTCGACTTTGCTTAATTATAACCTATCCATTAAATTTAAGGCCATTCTAATTACTTTACATTGTGCTGAATATTAATTGATTCTACGTGAATTGCTTTAAATATTTCTTCAACAAATTCTTTACTTAAACCTTTTGAAACTCCATCTTCAACCATTTTTACTAAAATATCTGACCATCTTCCACTTTGTAAAATAGCTACATTTTCACTGTGTTTTAGTCTGCCAATTTCAGCAGCAATTCCCATTCTATCTCCTAAAATATCAATAATATTGCTGTCAATTAAATCCAATTCTTTTCTGTGCATATTCAACTTACGTTGAAATTCTGCTTCAGTACTACTTTCTTTACGAATTCTTAAATCTGCTGTCATTTTATGTAATTGAGCAGGTGTAATTTGTTGTGCAGCATCACTCCAAGCATTGTCTGGATCAATATGCGTTTCAATCATAAACCCATCATAATTTAAATCCAATGCCGTTTGAGAAACATCTAATAAGGTGTCTCTACGACCACAAATATGTGAAGGATCTAAAATTAATGGCAAGTTTGGAAATTCTTTTTTTAACTCAATAGCTAAATGCCATTTTGGTTTATTACGGTAATGTAAAGAATTGTACGTTGAAAACCCTCTGTGAATTACTCCCAATTGAGAAATTCCAGCAGCTTGAAAACGCTCAACAGCTCCCAACCACAAAGCTAGATCTGGGTTTACAGGATTTTTAACCAAAACCGGAATATCAACTCCTTTTAAAGCATCAGCAATTTCCTGAGTCACAAATGGGTTTACAGTTGTTCTTGCTCCAATCCATAAGATATCAACACCGTGTTTTAAAGCTAATTCTACGTGATTTGCATTTCCAACTTCTGTAGTTATTAGCATCCCTGTTTCTTCTTTTACTCTTTGTAGCCAAGGTAAACCTATTGCTCCAACACCTTCAAAACCTCCTGGACGCGTTCTTGGTTTCCAAATACCTGCTCTAAATACATTGGCATCGGTATTTTTAAGTTCATGAGCTGTTTTTAAAACTTGCTCTTCTGTTTCAGCACTACAAGGTCCTGCTATTACAATAGGGTGAGATAACCCCATGTTATCTAACCACTTTCTGTTTTCTTTTGTAATTTCCATTTTGATAAATATCTTTATTTAATTGTGTTATTTGTTTTCTAATATTTGTTTTTCAACTAGTTACTATTCAATTCCGTTTAAAATTGTTTTAATATAATTGGTATTGGTCATTATTTCTTTTAAAGCTTCATTATTATCTGTTGCTATCATCTCTTTAAATTCACTCAAATTTTTAATATATTCATCTAAAGAGCGTATAATGTTTTCTTTATTTTGAAGGAAAATAGGCGCCCATGTATTTGCCGAACTTTTTGCCAAACGCACTGTTGACGCAAAACCTGTACTTGCCATATCAAATATATGTTGCTCGTTTTTTTCAATTCCCAAAACTGTTTTTCCTAACATAAATGAACTTACGTGTGATAAGTGCGAAACATAGGCAATATGCCTATCATGTTCTTCCGGACTCATCATTTTAATTCGCATATTCAGTTTTTTAAAAATACTAAATGCTTTGTCTAAAATTTTCCAATCTGTTTTATCTGCTTCACAAAGTATATTTACTTTTTCATCAAATAAATTTAAAATTGCTGCTTCAGGCCCTGAAAATTCTGTCCCAGCTAATGGATGCGCTGCAACATAGTTTTTTCTATTTGGATGTGTTTCAATTGACTTACAAATTTCATTTTTTACTGAACCAACATCAAAAACTAAAGCGTCTTTTGAAATTACATCTAGTACTTGTATTGCAACCTGTGGAATTACATCTACTGGAACCGCAATAATTACTACAGAAGCATCTGACAATTGAGAAAAATTAATTTCTTCATCAATAACACCCAATTCTAATGCCTTTTGTATATGTGCTGGATTTGCATCAATACCATAGACTTTATACCCATTTCGTTTCTTTAAATCTAATGCCAAAGAACCTCCTATTAAACCCAGACCTATGATTACTAATTTTTCCATATACTAACTATTTATTGGTATTAATCGGGTTAATACTTCTTCCAAAACTACTTCAGAAACACATAATGAAGCTCTAATATAACCTTCCCCGTTTGAGCCAAAAATGGTTCCTGGCGTTATAAATACATCATTTTCATACAATAAAACATCTGTAAATTCTTCTGATTTTTTTCCTGCTGGTAATTTTGCCCAAACAAATAATCCGCCAATTGTGGTGTCATATGTACAGTCCAAAGCATCAAATATTTTCCAAACTACCGCTCTTCTTCTTGTATAAATTTCATCTTGCTTTTTAAACCAACTGGTTGATAATTTTAATGCTTCAACGGCACCTTTTTGAATTCCTAAAAACATTCCAGAATCCATATTACTTTTTACCTGCAAAATGATATTTAAAATTTCAGCATTACCTACCACCATTCCAACTCTCCAGCCTGCCATACTAAATGTTTTACTTAGTGAATTTAGCTCTATAGCTACTTCTTTTGCACCCTCAATAGCTAAAATACTTTGCGGATTCTTATTTAAAATAAAACTATAAGGATTGTCATTTACAATTAAGATCTCATGCTTTTTTGCAAATGCAATTAACTGCTCAAAATCTTCTTTTGAAGCCACTGCTCCTGTTGGCATATGTGGATAATTAATCCACATTATTTTCACATTATTTAAGTCCTCTTTTTCAATTTCTTGAAAATTTGGCAACCAGTTAGTGTCTTCGGTTAAATTATAAAATACAGGTTCCGCTTCCACTAATTTGGTCACAGAAGTATAGGTTGGGTAGCCTGGATTTGGAATTAATACTTTATCGCCTTTGTTTAAAAAAGCCATTGAAATATGCATAATTCCTTCTTTAGAACCCATTAATGGCAAAACTTCAGAATTCGCATTTAATTCCACATTGTAATTTACTTTATAAAAATCACTGATTCCTATACGCAATGCCGGAATTCCCTGATAACTTTGGTATCCATGTGCACTGTCCAATTGCGAAGCACTATTTAATGCAGCTATTACACTTGGTGCTGGTTGTAAATCTGGGCTTCCAATTGCGATATTTATCACGGGTTTTCCTTTGCTTTTCAACTCCGCTACTTCTCTTAATTTTTTAGAGAAATAGTATTCTTGCACATCATTTAATCTATCTGCTTTTTGTATCATTATCTTTTTCCTTTATTGTATTCTCCTAACACTTTTAATGTCTCTACTTTTCCTTTAATTTCATTAATAGCATTGTAATAATCAGCATAACTATCAAAAATAAAATCAGCAAAAAAAGCATATTTCCAAGGGGTTTCAATCACTGGCATGGATTGTATTTTGGAAAGATTTAAATTGTGTTTTGCCAAAATGGTTAAAACTAAAGCTAAACTTCCTGTTTCATGACCTGTAATAAATTTAATAGATGCTTTATTGGCCGAAACACTACTTTTAATTTCTGAGTTTGTTAAAATAAAAAACCGTGTTGCATTCTCTTTTATAGTTTGAATTTCAGCTGCTATAATTTCTAAATTGTATATTTCAGCCGCCAAATCACTTGCAATTGCACCAACCCCTTTTAACTTTTGGTCTTTTATTCTTTTGGCAACTAAAGCCGTATCTTTATCTTCAATTAATTTAATATGTGGATATTGCTTAAAAAATTTATGACACTGTAATAATGCCATTGGATGAGAATATACTTCTTTAATATCTTCTATATTTTGATCTTTCAACCCCATTAAATGATGTTGAATTTCTAAATGATGTTCGCCACAAATTGTTAAATGATTTTCATCAATAAGTGCATAATTTGGTAAAATTGCACCTGCAATTGAATTTTCAATAGCCATAATTACAACTTCTGCCTTTTTATTATGTAGTAAATCTGGCATTTCACTAAACGACAAGCATTCTAACAACTCAATATTTTTACCAAAATATTGTTCCGCAACTATGTGGTGAAACGATCCTTTTATTCCTTGTATTGCTACTCTCATTTTTACTTTTTAACCAAAAAAAAAGTCCCGAAATTTTTCGAGACCTTATTATTTATTTTTATTTATAAACACATACTAAGCCTCTCTTTTATTGCTAAAATAAAAGTAAAAATAAAAGCTGTTCCAAGTATTGTTTGTTCTCATTATCAGTAATTAGACGACAAAAGTATACATTAATTTTACAAAAACAATATTTATTTTAAAAAAATAAACACTCATTATCAATTTCATAATAAAACAATCTATAAAATAATTAATCTTTAACAAAAAGTGATTATTCTTCATTATTATTAAAATTAAATTTCCTTAAAGTATGGATTATTCATAAAAATCAGTTACCTCTTTATAAATTACATCTCCATACAATTTATTAAATTTCATTCCCAAAAACCTGCTCTTCAGTTTAGTATTAATTATAATATTAAAAATATAAGTAGAAATGAAACGCCATTTACTCATTTCAAAATTTAAAACTTGTAGTCCGATTTAGATCTTTTCCGTTTTTGTTAAAACTCGAATAGAAATTGGGAAGTAGAAATCCATTTAAACCGAAAGTAGCTGAAGCTATCCCTATTAAAATAAAGAACTATCACTAATTAAATATGTAAATTCAACTTTTGTATTTATAATTTTCTTAAATAACTCATTTAATGTATTTTTTTATTTTGACCCGTATTTTGAATAAAATTAAACTCCTTAAATTTGATTTTTATCCTAAAAAAATATGTTACAAAATTTCTTTTGGTAGTATTTTACGTGTCCAAGATTTTACACGTTTTAACTTATTTACTTTTGAATCTGGATTAAAATTTAATGTTGTTTCCCAAGAATTATCATGCTTAAATTCTATTTCCATCCCTTTTAAAACATCTGTTGCAACTTTTTTAGAATGAATAATTGCAACACATTCTGTATTTAAATTTGCACTTCTTGGATCTAAATTAAAAGTTCCAATTACTGTTGTATTTCCGTCAACTACCATAGATTTTGCGTGCAATCCGAAAATAGGTGTATAATCTAAAGTTGCCTGTAAATCACCAGTCATAATTTTTTTTCGTTCAGCGGCATCTGGTTTAAATTCAAAAATTTGAATACCTGTTTCTAATAATTTTTTACGATCGGTTTGATAACTACTAAATGCTTCTAAATTATCGGTTGAAGCTAAGCTATTTGTTAATATTCTAATTTCTACGCCACGGTTAACAGCTTCTCGGAAAAGATTTTGACTTAATTCTGAAGTTATTAAATAGGGCGTTTGAATATCCAATGAGAATTTTGCGTTTTTCACCAATTCAATTAATGCATCGGTAGAAACTCCTCCACCACCTAAACCACTTGTCCCGCCATTCTTTCCAGGAATGTCAGAAACAAAAGAAACATTATCAACCCAAACTATCTCTCCTGATTCCTTTATTGTTTGAAAAGCTTTTGGTAAGTTTTGTATTTGAGTTCGTATTTGAGGCCAGAAATTTTCAGGATTACAAGCATATTGATGCAATTTTTCAAACTTATTTTGGTCTTCTGAATTTTTAGCAATTTCATTTATTAACGCTCCTGTTTTAACACTAAACGGACTGTTCCAAAAGTCATTAAATGATTTTACAACATCATTGGTCACTTTTCCAAGTAACAAAACATCTCTATCTCTGAAATTATATTCGTGGTCGTAATCAAAATACTCGTCTGCAATATTTCTACCTCCGGTAATTACCACTTTTTCATCTACAATAAACGTTTTGTTGTGCATTCGTTGGTTAGCGGATCTAAAATCGGTCGTGAATTTTTTTATTTTACTGAAAATATTCTTCCCTAAATTTACACCTGGATTGTATATTTTTATGGTAATATTTTCATGAGAATCTAATATTAAAATATCTTGAATATCTGCGTCAACCATAATATCATCTACTAAAATCCGTACTTTTACACCTCTATCTGCAGCTCTCACCAAATAATCGCAAGCTATTAATCCAACATTGTCAGTTGAAAAAATAAAATACTGAATATCAATTGATTTTTCTGCATTTTCACAAAGCCACGCTCTTGTAACCAATGAACCTCCACCATCTTCCAAAACATAAACACCTGTTTTTATTTCCATCAATTCAGAAATATCTTCAAGCTCATTGGATAAATTTGTGGTTTGGTTTGTATGGGTATTAGCACAAAAATCAATAACTTCTGAAGTGTTTTTAGGTTTATTTTGAGAACAGGATATCAACAAAATAAGTGCTATGAAATAAATGTGTTTCATATTTTAATGGTTTATTAACAAGTAGTAGCTAAATATACTATTTAAGATTGAAATAGCTCAAAAAACGTTTTATTTGAATCAATTTTATAAATCAATAAATCCTCAATTTTTTAAAAAAGTGAGGATTTTATTTTTTGCGTTAGGGATCGAACGGTTTGTTTGAGCTCTTTTACAGTTGCTTTTCACAACTGTAAAAAGCGAGTAGTGAAAGCCCGACCCTTAGGGAAACGCCTTATAAATTATATTTTACTGAAAATAAATAAATTCGTGGTTGAATAAAATACAAGGAGGTTGTGTTACTGTCAGAAATTTCGTTGTAACTGTCGGTATTCATCGAGGTGTTGTTTGTTAAATTACTTGCCGAAAGTTTAAATTCCCACTTGCTGTCTTTTTGCTGATAATACAACGCTGAATTTAAAAATGAATAGGTGTTTTTTATGGTATTTTCATCATTTTTATAGTTGTAATAACTGTAATCTGCTGTTAAAATGAAGTTTTTTAGAAACCCCATTTCCATATTTGCAAAAGGACGATCGGTTGTTGTACCTGTATTTGAATACTCTGAAAATGATTTTTGATACCCAACTTCAAAATTAGGTGCGTCTTTAAATTTACTAGCTACGCTGGCTTGGTAATTGTGCGATAAGGATTTTGAATGAATCACCTCGTTATTCACAATATTATTAAATATTGAATTGGTTACACTCGCTCTAAAATTGGTTTTAAGCTTGCTATATGTTTTGCCATATCTAAAAGATGCAGACAGCGTTTCATCAGCTAAATTTGAATTTACTGGATACGAAATTCTATCAATTCCCAATAGTTCAGTGTTGTTTTTTATCCCATCTATTTTTTTAGTGTAATTAACAGATGCCTGTACATTTGTAAACGAAAACATACTAAAACTAAAATAACTTAATGAATACTTGTGATACAGTGCATTTTCTAAATCACGATTTCCACGTGTTAATGATTTATAATTAGTTAAAATATAACCTTCAGCAATATTATTTATATCTGAAAACTGTGTAGAAATTGAATAGTTGAAACGTATACTTTCAGACGATTTTAATTGTAAATTAGCATACAAATCTGGTAATAATTTTGTTTTATTCTCTTTAATTTCAGTTCCTAATTGGGTGTCTTTTGTTGAATAATAATGTAAGCTCACTCCCGGATTAAATGTAAAAATACCCGAAACCATTTTGTAATGAATTCCTAAAAATAAATCTGAAAAATTATAATCGGCATCGTTATTTAAAGTTGGTTCATTAAAATTTAAAACACTTCCATTCTCTAAAGTTTGAGAAATGTTAGACGTTAAATTTTGTTTGCTTTGTGTAGTTCCCAACGTTAAATTAATATTGCTTTTTGGTGTTAATAAATAGTAATAATCAAATTTAGCATCTAATTTATTTGTAGTTGTTTTTTTATTTTGAATAAGATCAAAAATGTAATTACCATCTTCTGCCCCTTCTGTAGGAATTATTACAAAAGGTTGTGATGTAGCTAATGAATTATACAATGGCTGATCTTTTTCGTAATTATGCTGCATTTCAGCAGAAAAAATATTTTTCTCATCAATTGTATAGTACAAATTAAAGTTTTGATTTAATGAAAATGGTTTCTCTTCTTTGTAAGTATCTGCCGCTCTTATATTTGAAGTTACATCGTTTAACTCTGTTTGTTTAGATAGTTTTCCGAAGATATCATAATCTATATGAACATTCTCGTTTGGCTTATAGGTTGTGCTAAATTTCAACATTCCAAGTTGACTTCCTTGTATTGCTGAAGTTTCATTTTCTTCGGTTAAATCTAGGTTATTATAAACCGTATTTGATTTTGTAAACATGGTTGTTTCCGAGTCATTTACAATTGTAAAACCATTAAAGTCAAGTGTTTTTTTAGGAACCATACTAAAGTTTAGTGCGCCAAATTTTGAGATAATTTCTTGTGCCTTATTATTTTGAGTTGTCATAAATCCTAATCCACCAGATTCTACATTAAAACTAGTTCCGCTTCCGCTCATTCCTCCTCGTAAACCACCTGTAAACCTAAAATAATCGCGCATTGTAAATGGCGTTTCACCAATATTATTAATGTCAGCCAATACATTTACGCTTTTTTCAGGACTGTAATAAAATAGTTTTGGTTTTACTAGGTGCTTTTCATTATCACCAACACCTGCATTTACTTCTCCAAACCAAAAACGTTTTTTACCTTGTTTTAATTTAATATTTATGGCAATATTATCTTCGTTATTGGTAACACCTCGCATTCCCGAAACTTCATTATAATTTTTTAATACCTGTACTTTATCTATTGCTGAAGCTGGGATATTTTGAGTTGCCAGTTTAGAATCGCCATCAAAAAACTCTTTGCCTTCCACCAATATTTTTTGAACTTTTTTACCTTCAACTTCAACCTCACCATTGTCATCAATATCAATGCCTGGTAATTTTTTAAGTACATCTTCTAATTTTTTTTCTTTTCCTGAAGTAAAAGAAGCTGCATTATAACTAATAGTATCGCCTGCAATTTTAATCGGCATTTCGTAGGTGATTTCAACTTCATTTAGGGATTCATTTGACTCACTTAAAACAATATCTTGCACTAAATCATCTGAAGAATTAGCTATAGATACTTCTACATTTTTAGTGTCAAATCCCAAATAGCTCACTTTTAAAGAATACTCTTGACTGTTTTCTAAACTTAATTTATAATGCCCTTTTGAATCTGTAATTGAATAGGATTGTAAAAATTTAGTTCCTTTTTTAAAGGCAATTACATTGGCCATTTCTAAAGGTGTTCCAGCCTCGTCTTTTATAATTCCTTCTAATTTTATATTTTGAGAAAAGACTATAAATGGAAATATTGTTAGTAGTAGTAAAGTTGCTATTTTGTTCATTTAAACTATGATTTTTTTGAAGCTATTTTATTGTTTTTTATCAAACCTTATTTGATAGAACGCAAAGACCTTTCTACTGCGCTCAAGGTGACATTTTTAGTGTAAAAATTGTTAATGATTTATCCGCCAATCATTATTCTATGACCTCCGCCTCCACTTTTTTCACGTTCATTTCCCATTCGCTCTCTCATTTCTTTGGTTTTTTCTTCAAAAATTTTGTCATATTCTTTTTGAGTAACTACTTTCCCTTTTGTTGGTTCAGCTATCTCAGTTTTTTCTTTTGGGTTCATCACAATTTTAGTACATAAAATTTGAGTATTGCCATCGCTTACTTCTAAAATTAAACCTGGTAAACCCCAATAATCACTTGGTCCGTGACTTACTGGAATATCAAGTGTATACCACGCGGTTACAATAACCAATTCAACTATATCTTCTTTAGGCTCTTCTTTCTTCTCTTCATCATTGTTATTTCTCCTTCCAAATCTAAAACTAGTATCCCGTACAGGCCGCTCAACAACTGTAGTTGCTTTAAAACATAAATTTTCACCAATCATTTTGGTTTCTTGTTCCATTTTCCACTCGTATGTAATTAAATTATCTTTAATTAAAAAGTTTTTACCACTAAACTCATTTTCTTTAGCAGCTATTTTTGTTTGTGTGTTTTTATAGTAGTTTCCTGAAATTCCACCGCCCATCATCATAAATCGCATACCGCCACCACCACCAGCTGATTGATCTAATTTTTCTTCTTCTTTATAAATTGAAGCCGTTTTATCAAATGTTAAAGTATAGGTTTTTTCCAATTGATTTTTCATCATTTCTTCAATCCGTTTTACTCTATCCGCTGGAATTCCAGAACCTGCCAAATCCATTTCCATAGTCGATTTTGTTTGATAAACAGCTTTTCCCTGAAAATCTTGAGCACTTATTGTAGTTATTACTAATAATAGGATACTAGTTATACTTTTGAAGAGAATGTTTTTCATTTTTTTGATTATTTTTTAATTAATTTCAGCACAAATATATGCGCTTATAAAATTTATTACAGTTAATTAGTGTTAACGATTGTTAAGCAATTGTGATAATACAATTTATGTGCTTAACTTTGAAACTATGAATAAGAGAAACTACAAATGGGTTGTTTATTTTATTGCGATTACGGTAATTACAACAATTGCTGTGCAAGTGTATTGGAACTATAGAGAATACCAAATAAATAAACAAAATTTAATTAGCAAAGTTCAGTTGAGTTTAGACAATTCGGTTGAAGCATACTTTGTGAATTTAACCAAATCTGGTATTATTACATTTACTTCGTTAGATTCAAAAAATTTAAAAGGAAAAACTGATACCATTGTTGTTCGCACAAATTCAAGAAGAGATTTGCGAAAAAAAATGGACAGTACTTTGCAAAATATTGCAAAACTCGACAATCAGAAGCCATTGTTTATTAATAACCAAAGAAATTATCCTTTTTTCACTTCAAATGATGAAATTCCTAAGCATCTTGACAGTTTAATTTCGAAGGTTTTTATTTCAATTTCAAGAGATACACTCGATTTAAAAAAATTAGATTCGTATTTAATTAATGAATTTAAACGTAATAAAATTAATGTTACCTATGGTTTAAAATACAACTATAGTCCGTGGCATTTAGAAGATAGCATTGTTGAAAAAACAATTGAATATCAACTTGAAAATTTCCCAAATAAATATTTACAAACAACTTCGAAATCAACCTATTTACCACATAGAAGCAAATTAGAATTATTTTTCACCAATGAAACTACTACCTTATTAAGAAACTCTTTTATTAGTATTTTACTGTCTTTATTATTATCAATCAGTATTATTGCCAGTTTATTGTATTTGCTAAAAACTATTTACAAACAAAAACAATTGGCAGATGTAAAAAACGATTTAATAAACAATATTACACACGAATTTAAAACTCCAATTGCAACTATTTCAACAGCTTTAGAAGCAATGAAAAATTTTAATGCTTTAGACGATAAAGTAAAATCTAAAAAGTACATTGCAATTGCAAACTCACAAGTTTCTAAATTAAACTTCATGGTAGAGAAAATTTTAGAAACTGCAGCTTTAAATCACGAAGAATTAGCCATCAATAAACAACCTATTAATATAGTTGATTTGGTTGAAGAAGTGATTGATAAATATAAAATTATTAATACTGAAAAAACTTTTAAATTCATCAGTTCTATTGAGACTACTTTAATAAACTTAGATAAATTTCATTTTGAAAATGCAATAGGAAATATTATAGATAATGCTATAAAATATGGTGGAGATATTATTACTATTGAATTAACTTCAATAAAAAATAAAATTATTATTGTAATTAAAGACAGCGGAAATGGAATTTCTAAAGCATATAAAGAGAAAGTTTTTGAGCAATTTTATAGAATTCCAATGGGGAATACTCACAATGTAAAAGGTTTTGGTATTGGTTTGTATTATACCAAAAAAATTATTGGAAAACACGATGGAAACATCACTATTATTTACGATAAAAATAATAGTACCTTATTTAAAATTGAATTACCTAATGAATAGTCCTGTAAAAATATTATTAGCCGAAGATGAACCTTCTTTAGGACAAATTATTAAGGAAAGCTTAGAAACTCGTAATTTTGAAGTATTACTCTGTGCTAATGGTGAAGAAGCTTATAAATTTTACAAGACTGAAAAACCTCTTTTATTAGTATTAGATGTTATGATGCCTAAAAAAGACGGTTTTACATTAGCCAAAGAAATTAGAGAAGAAAACCAAGATATTCCTATTATATTTTTGACTGCAAAATCTCAAACTGAAGATGTCGTTGAAGGATTTTCTCTTGGTGGTAATGATTATTTAAAAAAACCTTTTAGTATGGAAGAGCTTATTGTTAGAATAAATGCACTTTTAAAAAGAGGAAAAGATGAATTAAATGATGGTCCAATAAAAATTGGAAACTATATTTTCAACTTAAAAAAACAAACACTTGAAATAGCTACTGAAATTGAAAATTTAACGCATCGTGAAGCTCACTTACTGTATTATTTAATAAAAAATAAAAACCAAGTGTTAGAACGTTCTTTCATTTTAAAAAAATTATGGGGAGATGATGATTTTTTTAATGCAAGAAGTATGGATGTTTTTATTACCAAACTTCGGAAAAAATTAAAAAACGACCCTGCAATTCAAATCTTAAACGTTCGTGGATACGGATATAAATTAATTTATTAACAGTTTTTAATTGTGGCCAAAAAACAAAAAAAAATAATTAACTTGTGCGTTTAAAAATTTACATAAAAATTTGATATGCACGTAGCAATTGCTGGTAATATAGGAGCTGGAAAAACCACTTTAACAAAACTTTTAGCAAAACATTATAAATGGGATCCTCATTTTGAATCTGTAGAAGAAAATCCTTATTTAGATGACTTTTATAGTGAAATGGAACGTTGGTCTTTTAATTTACAAGTTTACTTTTTAAATAGTAGATTTCGTCAAATATTAGAAATTAGAGAAACTGGTAAAAACTTAATTCAAGATAGAACCATTTATGAAGATGCTCGAATATTTGCACCAAACTTGCATGCAATGGGTTTAATGACCAATAGAGATTTTAAAAATTATGAATCACTATTTGAATTAATGGAACGCTTGGTAACACCACCCGATTTATTAATTTATTTAAGAGCTTCAATCCCTACATTAGTTGGTCAAATTCATAAAAGAGGGCGTGATTATGAAAACTCCATAAGCATAGATTATTTAAGCAGACTAAATGAACGCTACGAAGCTTGGATTACAAAATACACCAAAGGGAAATTACTAATTATTGATGTTGATAATTTAAATTTTGTTGATAACCAAGAAGATTTAGGAACTGTTATTAATAAAATAGACGCTCAAATAAACGGTTTATTCTAAAAATCTAAAAACTAATTATTTCTGAATAATAAACAGACAAACAAAAATCACAACCAGTATTCATAAATCTTTATGAGTTTTTTAAAAAATAATTGATTATAAAACTCCTTAATTAACATAATAATTAGTGGCGAAATCTTATTTTGATAAACTAATTTAGTTTATCAAAATAAAAAACATTGAAGTCTTAATTATGAACACTCCTAAAATTTAGTTTCCAAAATTAAACCAGAGAAGTTATTAACTCCTCTGGTTTAATTAAAATCTTTAAAACTGGTAACCTATTTTAGAATAACTCCTATTTCTATATTATTAGAACATTCTTCCTTTTAAAGTGATCTCAAACTCTTCATCAGCTTGGTTTATGAAAGTTGCTACATTATCACAACTTCCATCTCCAAAATCTAACACACCTGCACTATCACCTTTTTGCATTTCTAATACACCGCTTATAATAAATCTACAAGCCATTTCACGTGTTAATGGTTCTAAAACATTTGCAGATAATTCTGTGCCATCTTTAAATGTAGCTTTCCAATTTCCAGTTATTAAAAATACATTATCACCAAAAGTTCTTGTGTCATAACCTTCAATCCATTCTCTAGTTTTTGTTCCTTCTCGAGATGCAAAAACCCCATCAGGCCAATTTAAAGTAGTGTTAAAAGTAATTGTTGACTGTGGGTTTCCATTATCATTTTCTCTAACTCTTATAATCGTATTTCCACCTTCAATACTTATATCATTGAAATAAAAATTCTCATAGGTATGCGTAATTGTTAAAGAATGTACATCGCTATCAGTAGCATAACTCATTATAATTTTACCCCTTAATACATTTCCATTAGGCAACTCACAGCCTTCACCAAAATCCAATGTTATTGTTTTTGTTGTGTTAATTAATTCAATAGTTTTAGTAACACATGGTAATAAGTCTTCTGTTTTACTTTCAGTATCTGAACTTTTAACACCATCTTCATTTTCAACAAAGAAATCATCAATAATATTGTTTATTTCATCAGAAACATCATCTACTTCAGCTAAAGCAATTGCTTCATCCGCTGATATTGGTTCAGACACATCTACTGTGTCATTATTACAACTAACGAATACAATAGCGCTAACAAAAAAGAATGTCAACAATTTTAAATTTGAAATTTTCATGAGATTATATTTTAAATGGTTTAACAAAAATTAACTTTTAATGTATCTAAGACCTTTAAAATCGCCAAAGGTTTAATTAATTAAAATAAATAAGTTGTTTCTGTAGCTAATTGTTAATCAAAATAATAATAGTATATTTGCAGCCTGTTTACTGAAATTACAGTAATCATACATAAAAATAATTAATAAAAATTAATGTTAGCATGTACTTAACAAAAGAAAAAAAAGCAGAAATTTTTGCTAAACACGGTGAAACAGCAACAAACACTGGATCTTCAGAAGGCCAAATCGCCTTATTCACTTTCCGAATTAACCATTTAACTGAACATCTAAAAAGAAATCGTAAAGATTTTAACACAGAGCGTTCATTGGTAAAATTAGTAGGTAAAAGACGAAATTTACTTGACTATCTAATTAAAAACGAAATTGTAAGATATCGTGAAATAATTAAAGAATTAGGTATAAGAAAATAATTTCACAAATTAAGAGGCAAAATTTGCCTCTTTTTTTTTAAAAATTTATTACACATTAAAGAAAGCATATATTAAACTTTTCATTGGTTCATAAGCAACACAACAACTAAAACCAATTGTTTAATTAAAATTAAAACATTATTTATGATACCAAAGGTATTTAAACAAATTATTGACTTAGGAGATGGAAGAACTATCTCTTTAGAAACAGGAAAATTAGCAAAACAAGCACATGGTTCAGTTGTAGTTCAAATGGGTAATGCCATGTTATTATGTACAGTTGTATCTAATTACCATGCAAGTCCAGGAATTGACTTTTTACCATTAACAGTAGATTACCGTGAGAAATTTGCAGCAGCAGGTCGTTATCCTGGAGGTTTCTTTAAAAGAGAAGCAAGACCAAGTGATGGAGAAGTATTAACAATGCGTTTAGTAGACCGTGTATTACGTCCATTATTTCCAAAAGATTACCATGCAGAAACACAAGTAATGATTCAGTTAATGTCTCATGATGAAAATGTAATGCCAGAAGCATTGGCTGGTTTAGCCGCTTCTGCAGCAATACAATTAAGTGATTTGCCTTTCGAAACTCCAATATCAGAAGCACGAGTTGCTAGAGTTAATGGAGAATTTATAATCAATCCAAGTAGAACACAATTAGCAGAAGCTGATATTGATATGATGATTGGTGCCTCAGCAGATTCAGTAATGATGGTTGAAGGAGAAATGGATGAATGTAGCGAAGAAGAAATGGCAGATGCTATTAAGTTTGCTCATGAAGCTATTAAAATACAAATTGAAGCTCAAATTCGTTTAGCAGAAGCTTTTGGTAAAAAAGAAGTTCGCAAATATGAAACTGAGGAAACAAATGAAGTATTAGCAAAAAAAATACGCGATTTAGCTTACGATAAATGTTATGCTATTGCAAAGAAGGGAACTTCTAAAACAGAGCGTAGTGCTGCATTTACTGAAATAAAAGAAGAAGTAAAAGCCTCTTTTACAGAAGAAGAAATGGCTGAATTTGGTCATCTTGTAGGTGGTTATTACAGAAAAGCTGAAAAAGAAGCTGTTAGAGAATTAACCTTGGCAGAAGGTCTTCGTTTAGACGGACGTAAGACTGATGAGATTAGACCAATTTGGTGTGAAGTAGATTATTTACCATCAGTGCATGGTTCTTCAATTTTTACTCGTGGAGAAACGCAAGCATTAGCTACCGTTACTTTAGGAACTTCTAGAGACTCAAATAAAATAGATATGCCATCTTATGAAGGTGAAGAAAAGTTCTATTTACATTATAACTTTCCTCCTTTTTGCACAGGTGAAGCGAGACCTTTAAGAGGAACTTCTCGTAGAGAAGTTGGTCATGGTAATTTAGCGCAACGCGCATTGAAAGGAATGATTCCTAAAGATTGCCCTTACACAGTAAGAATTGTATCAGAGGTATTAGAATCTAACGGTTCTTCTTCTATGGCAACTGTTTGTGCTGGTACAATGGCTTTAATGGATGCTGGAGTACAAATGATAAGACCTGTTACTGGTATTGCTATGGGATTAATTTCTGATGGTGATCGCTATGCTGTATTATCTGATATTTTAGGTGATGAAGATCATTTAGGAGATATGGACTTTAAAGTTACAGGTACTGCAAATGGTATTACTGCTTGTCAAATGGACATTAAAATTAAAGGATTATCCTATGAGATTTTAGTAAGTGCATTAAAACAAGCTCGTGAAGGACGTTTACATATTTTAGGGAAAATTACAGATACAATTGCACAACCAAATGCTGATGTAAAAGCACATGCTCCTAAAATGGTTACCAAAACTATTCCAAATGAATTTATTGGAGCTTTAATTGGTCCAGGTGGTAAAGTAATTCAAGAATTACAAAAAGAAACTGGTTGTACTATAGTTATTAATGAAGATCCAATTACAACAGAAGGAATTGTTGAAATTTTAGGAACAAACCAAGCTGGAATTGATTTAGTTTTAGCTAAAATTGATTCTTTACTATTTAAACCAGTTGTAGGAAGTGCTTATGAAGTGAAAGTAATAAAAATGTTAGACTTTGGTGCTGTTGTAGAATACATAGATGCTCCAGGTAATGAAGTTTTATTACACATTTCTGAATTAGCTTGGGAACGTACAGACAATGTTACTGATATTGTTAATATGGGAGATGTTTTCGATGTGAAATATTTTGGGAAAGATCCTAAAACTCGTAAAGAAAAAGTTTCTAGAAAAGCACTTTTACCAAAACCTGAAGGATTTGTAGAAAGACCTCCAAGAGATGACAACAGAAGTGGTGGACGTGATAGTCGCGGAAGAGATAGTCGTGGTGGAGATAGAGATAGAAAACCTAGACCAAGAGATTAATTAGAAATAATTATCTCAATATAAATTTATAAAGCTTCTCAAATTGAGAAGCTTTTTTATGCGTAAATATCCAAAAAAGAAGTCTAAAAAATTAATTTATCTTTCTTTTTGTAACATTATTAAAAATACTACGTATAATATAGTAGACACCTTTTATAAACTAAAATATTTTAGCTACTTAAATGAGACAACTTAAAATTACAAAACAGGTAACCAACAGAGAAACAGCATCATTAGATAAATACTTACAAGAAATTGGAAAAGTTGATTTAATTACTGCTGAAATGGAGGTGGAATTAGCACAACGAATTAGAGCCGGAGATCAAGCTGCCTTAGAAAGATTAACAAAAGCAAACTTACGTTTTGTTGTATCCGTTGCAAAACAATACCAAAACCAAGGATTAACCTTGCCAGATTTAATTAATGAAGGTAATTTAGGATTAATTAAAGCCGCAAAACGTTTTGATGAGACTCGTGGTTTTAAATTTATTTCTTATGCTGTTTGGTGGATTCGTCAATCAATTTTACAAGCCTTAGCTGAACAATCTCGTATTGTTCGTTTACCATTAAATAAAATTGGCTCTATCAATAAAATAAATAAAATGTACGCATTTTTAGAGCAAGAAAATGAAAGACCTCCTTCTGCTGAAGAAATTGCTAAGAAATTAGATATGACTATTAATGACGTTAAGGAATCTATGAAAAACTCTGGACGTCACGTATCTATGGATGCTCCTTTAATTGAAGGTGAAGATTCAAATTTATATGATGTATTAAACACTGGTGAATCTCCAAGCCCTGATAGAGCTTTATTACACGAATCATTAAAAGTTGAAATTGAGCGCGCTTTAGAAACTTTAACCCCTAGAGAAGCTGATGTTGTTCAATTATACTTTGGTTTAGGTGATGCGCACCCAATGACATTAGAAGAAATTGGTGAAACATTCGATTTAACTCGTGAACGTGTTCGCCAAATCAAAGAAAAAGCTATTAGACGACTAAAACATACTTCAAGAAGTAAAATTTTAAAAACATATTTAGGATAACAACCAAAAAAAACGCTCGAAATTTCGAGCGTTTTTCTTTTATAATTAATACTTTTACACAAACAACAACAGAATAAAATGAATAAATTTATTGCTCCTTCAATTTTGGCCGCAGATTTCGGAAACTTACAACGTGATGTGGAAATGATAAACAATAGCAAAGCAGATTGGTTTCATATTGATGTAATGGATGGTGTATTTGTACCAAATATCTCATTTGGAATGCCCGTTATTAGCGCTATCAAAAAACATGCTACCAAAACTATGGATGTTCATTTAATGATTGTTGATCCTGATAGGTTTATTACCGATTTTAAAAAAGTAGGTGCAGATATTTTAACAGTACACTACGAAGCTTGCACACATTTGCACCGTACTGTTCAAGCTATAAAAGCTGAAGGCATGAAAGCAGGAGTTTCATTAAATCCACACACTCCTATTGCCGTTTTAGAAGATATTATTATTGATTTGGACTTAGTCTTAATAATGAGTGTTAACCCAGGTTTTGGTGGACAAAGTTTTATAGAAAATACATACAAAAAAGTTGAACAGCTAAAACATTTAATTGAATATTCAGGTTCAAAAGCACTTATTGAAATTGATGGTGGTGTTACAAATCAAAATATTGAAAAGCTTTCTGAAGCAGGTGCTGATGTATTTGTAGCTGGAAGTTTTGTGTTTAAGAGCAAAAACCCAACTGAAACTATTGAAGATTTAAAAATTTTAGTTTCTACTAAATAATTAATCCTTTTAATTTTTAGGGTATAAAGTGTAAAAAAAGCTAGCTAAATAATTTTAGCTAGCTTTTTTATGTGCAGTGACCCCGACAGGATTCAAACCTGTAACCGCTGGAGCCGAAATCCAGTGCGCTATTCAATTGCGCCACGAGGCCAATTATATTATGTCAAAAGCTGCTTTACTGCATTAGAAATTGCTTTCCCATCAGCTTTACCTTCCAATTGTTTTGAAGCCAAACCCATAATTTTTCCCATATCTTTAATTGAAGTTGCTCCAATTTTTTCCATGATTTGAACTAACACTTTTTTCAATTCTTCTTCACTCATTTGTTCAGGTAAAAATTGAGAAATTATTGCTATTTGAGCTAACTCTGGATTAGCTAAATCATCTCTACCTTGTTCCTTATAAATTGAAGCACTGTCTTTACGCTGCTTTACTAATTTTTGAAGTAATTTAATTTCTTCTTCATTAGTTATTTCACCAGAAGCTCCGCCTTTTGTTTGAGCTAATAATATTTCAGCTTTTATTGCTCTTAAAGATTCCAAAGCTACTGTATCTTTTGCTTTCATAGCTTCTTTCAATTTTACCATTAATTCTTGTTGTAAACTCATACACTATTATTTTGGTTTTGCGAAGGTAAAAAAAAAGAACCCGAAAATCTTTAATTTTTATAAAGAATTTCGGGTCTAAAACTTAGAAAATAAATCTAAGAGTACTCGTCTTTGGGTAAAAATTTAATCTACATTGTCATGTAGAAATGAATTATTAGAACGGAATTGCAAAGCATCGCTTTCATCAACTTCAAGAGAAGTTCTTGATTGGTTGATTTCTGAAGAATGAGAAGTTTCATCAAGTTGAACGCCCATTCTTTTATACGCAGGTTCCTTTTCTATTTCGTCAATATTTTTATTTAATCTATTTACAAATTTATAGTTGAAATTTTTCATTTTTTCACGTCTTTGAGCTGCTCTTTTTTGCAATTCGTCAATCGTTAAATCTAATGGTGAAATTTCTATATGATCTATAACCTCACAGTTTTTTATATCAATTTCTGATTCAACTTTAGAGTCATATCTATAGGTGAAATTTAACTCATTATTTACTTCTTCATCAATTTTAATTGGCTTAGAAGCATTCGTTAAATTTTCTTCCAATTCCGTGTAATCTTCTAAAGAAAAGTACACATCTTCTTTAACTTCTTTGGCTAGTTTTACAATTTGTTGCTCAAAAAATTCATTACTTTTAATATTGATTTCTTCTTTTTCTAGCTCAATTTTTTTTGCTACTTTTGAAATAGGCAAATCGAATGTTAAAGAAATTTGATTTTCATCTTCAAATTCTAATGGTTCTTTTTTTTCTGAAGTCATTGAAGTGATTACAAAATCGTCAATCTCTTCTAAAGAAATTTCTTCATAAATAACATCAATATTTTTAATGAATTCTGTAGTTGGAATAATTCTAAATTCTTCTTCTATTTCTTCTCCTAAATCATATACTATTTTCTCTTCAGCAATCGGTGTAATATTAATTGTTGTAGCCGTTTGTTTTGTTAATGGGCTATCAATTCTTTTTTCGGAGAAATCAAATGTTGCCTCTTGTTCATCATCAAGTGTATGAATTATCCTTTTAGCTTCGGTATTTGAAATCTCATGCTGTTGATCTTTATTAAATCCTGTTGCAACAATAGTAACCGAAATAGCATCCCCTAACGATTCATCTTCTCCCACCCCCATTATAATATTAACGTCAGATTTAGCTTCAGTTTGAATAAAGTCGTTGATTTCTCCAATTTCATCAATTGTAATTTCTTCAGCTCCAGAAACGATTAATAATAATACATTTTTAGCACCTGTTATTTTATTATCGTTTAATAATGGAGAATCTAATGCTTTCGAAATTGCTTCTTGAGATCTATTTACACCTGAAGCACTTGCAGATCCCATAATAGCAGTACCGCTATTTGAAAGCACTGTTTTAGCGTCTTTTAAATCTATATTTTGAGTATAATGATGTGTAATTACTTCTGCTATTCCACGAGAAGCTGTTGACAATACTTCGTCAGCTTTAGAAAAACCAGCTTTAAAACCAAGATTCCCATAAACTTCTCTCAATTTATTATTATTTATTACAACCAATGAATCTACATATTGACGTAATTTTTCAATTCCTTTTTGAGCTTGTTCGTTACGCATTTTACCTTCAAAAGAAAAAGGTGTAGTTACAATTCCAATAGTTAATAAATCTAGTTCACGTGCAATTTTAGCAATAACAGGTGCAGCTCCCGTACCAGTTCCACCGCCCATACCAACAGTAATAAAAACCATTTTAGCGTTAGAAGATAGCATATCTTTAATTTCTTGTATGCTTTCAATTGCAGCTTGCTCTCCAACTTCAGGATTTGCCCCAGCGCCTAATCCTTCAGTTAGCGAAACCCCTAATTGAATTTTTGTAGGAATTGGACTGTTTTGTAATGCTTGAGCATCAGTATTACAAATAACAAAATCAACCCCATTTATGCCTTGTGAATACATATGGTTAACGGCATTACTACCACCACCACCAACTCCTATAACTTTAATAACGTTGGATTGATTTTTTGGTAAATCGAATGAAATGTTGCTAAAATCTGAACTGTTCATAATATGTTTTTTTGGTCTGTATTTATTAATCTTATTCTTTACTCTGCATTATCTAAAAAGTCTCTGAACTTATCTCCCCATTTTTCAAAAATTGATTTTTTAGGTTCTTCTTGTTTACTAGCTTCTACTTCATCTCCTTCTTTTGGCGATTCTTCCACCGTTTGTTTAGTTATTTTTGCATTCTTTTTGTCGATTATATTTAAACCATTCATTAAAAGCCCAACAGCTGTTGCATATTGTGGGCTTGACAAACTTTGGTCAGAATCACCTGCTAAATTTTCATTAGGATATCCAATTCTAGTATCCATTCCTGTAATATATTCAACTAATTGTTTTATATGTTTTAATTCAGCACCACCACCTGTTAAAACAATACCGGCAATTAGTTTTTTCTTAGGCTCTTCATGCCCATAATTTTTAATTTCTAAAAACACTTGCTCTATAATTTCTAAAACACGTGCGTGAATTATTTTCGACAAGTTTTTAAGTGTAATTTCCTTAGGATCTCTTCCTCTTAAACCTGGAATTGAAACAATTTCGTTTTCTTTATTTTCACCTGGCCAAGCTGATCCAAATTTTGTTTTTAATAATTCAGCTTGTTTTTCAATAATTGAGCAACCTTCTTTAATGTCTTCTGTTATTACATTTCCTCCAAATGGAACTACTGCAGTATGACGAATAATTCCGTTTTTAAAAATGGCTAAATCTGTGGTACCACCACCAATATCAATTAATGCAACACCTGCTTCTTTCTCTTCATTACTTAATACTGCTTCTGCAGATGCTAAAGGTTCTAAAGTAATTCCAGCTAAATTTAATCCTGCACTTTTAATACATCTACCAATATTTCTTATAGAGGAAACTTGCCCTACAACTACATGGAAATTTGCTTCCAATCTTCCACCATACATTCCTACTGGTTCAGTGATTTCAGCTTGCCCATCCACTTTAAATTCCTGTGGAAGTACATGAATAATTTCTTCACCAGGAAGCATAACTAATTTATAAACTTGTTTTTCTAACTTTTCTAAATCTTCTTCACAAATAACCTCTTCAGAATTTGGACGTGTTATATAATCGCTATGTTGTAAACTTCTAATATGTTGCCCAGCAATACCTACCACTGCTTCAGTAATTTTAATACCCGAAACCGCAATAGCTTCGTCAACAGCCATTTGAATTGACTGTATAGTTTGGGTTATATTATTAACAACACCGCGGTGCACACCTAAACTTTTGGCTTTCCCCGTACCAAGCAACTCTATTTTCCCATATTCATTTCTACGCCCAATCATAGCAACAATTTTTGTTGTTCCTATGTCTAGTCCTACTGAAATATCATTGTGTTCCATAATTTACTTTTTTATACACACAACTTGGTGGTTGTATTTTAAATTTATTGATGTATAATTATCTATTGTCTTATCAGTCATTGTCTTTCTAAAAAATGATTTTAAATTTTTGAATTTCATATTTAAATCTTCAATTTTTCCTAAAAATATTTTCTGATCACCAACTCGAGTATTCAAAACAAACTCGTTATTGGGCATTTTTTGAATGCTTATTAGTTGCTTTTTTAAAAAATCATCATTCAATATTGTTGTTACCAAGAGATGAATTTCTTTAATATCCTCTATCTTAATTTCTCCCGAAACCAACAGCACTCTTGCTGAATGATTTTCTGATAATGGCATTACTTTTGCCTGTTTATCAATGTAATAACTCTTTGTACTTGATAGAACTCTTGCAATAGGTATTCGCTGTTTAATTTTAGCTTTCAACAAACCATCAACTGTTAAAAAAATAGTAGCTTCTTCAACCATGGGATGTGATAGTACTCTTGACTCTATTGCATGTAAATCTATAACAGATTTCGCTTGGTTTTTAACTGTTGTTCCATTTTGTATTAACATTTTATTAACCATTTTATAATTCATAAAAAGGTTATCTCCACCATCAAATTCAATCAATATTTCACGAACATCTATAGCACTATTTTTGTTATATGAAAAGCCATATAAAAACACTACTAGCGCTAGTAGAAGTAACCCTTTTATGTAATTCCAATTAACTTTCAATGCTCAAATTATTTTTAATTATATCAACTAATTCACCAATATCTCCAGCACCAATAATAACTTTTATTTGTGCTTTTGATTTTAAAATATTCTCAACTAATTTTTCTTTTGAAGAAATAATCTTGTTTTCTAAAGAAATTTTGCTCAATAGCCAATTTGAAGTTATTCCCTCAATTGGTAATTCTCTGGCTGGGTAAATATCTAACAAAATCAGTTCGTCAAAACGACCTAAACTTTTGGCAAAATCATCTCCAAAATCTTTTGTTCTACTATATAAATGTGGTTGAAAAATACCCAATACTTTTTTGGTTGGATACATCTCCTTAACTGAATCTACCACAGCATTAATTTCAGTTGGATGGTGTGCATAATCATCAATTAATACTAAATTTTTAGTTTTAATTTTGTACGAAAAACGTCTTCTAATTCCTTTAAATGTTAGTAAAGCTTTAGCAATGACTTGTAATGGTATTCCAAAACTATTTGCCATTGCCAAAGCCGCCACTGCATTTAGCACATTATGTTTTCCTGGTAAATTTATTTTTACATTTTTTATATATTCCGAAGGTGTTTGAACATCAAAAAGATAAGCTCCTTCTTCAATTTTTAAATTTTTAGCATCGTAATCTGCATCTTCATTAATTCCATATGTTAGCCCATCAAGAGGTAACCCTTTCCTAACTATCAGAGTGTCTGAAACTTTCGCTGCAAATTCTTTAAATGATTTTTCTAATTCTGAATGATCACCATAAATATCTAAATGATCAGCATCCATTGAAGTAATACAGGCAATATTTGGTGAAAGTTTTAAAAATGACCTATCAAATTCATCTGCTTCAACTACTGAAATTTCATTGCCACCTAAAATTAAATTGGAATTGTAATTTTCTGAAATTCCACCTAAGAATGATGTTGCATTTACATTGGCTTCTTTTAAAATGTGTCCTAATATTGTTGAAGTTGTTGTTTTTCCATGTGTACCTGCAACAGCCAAGCATTTTGTATTTTTAGTGATTTCCCCTAAAATTTCAGAACGTTTTAAAACTTTAAAATTATTTTCTAAAAAGTAATTTAACTCTGAATGATTTTTAGAAACTGCCGGTGTGTAAACTACTAGCGTGTTTTGAGGATTATGAAATGCTAAAGAAATTAAGTCTACTGAATCTTCAAAATGAATTTTTATCCCAATGTTTTGAAGTGATTTAGTAATTTCAGTAGAAACTTTATCATAACCCGCTACATTTTTACCATTGCTTTTAAAATAGTTTGCAAGAGCACTCATACCGATTCCTCCGATACCAATAAAATAGATGTTATGTATGTTTTCTAAATTCAAATCAATTAACTAATTAGTAATTTTTCAATTTCTTTCACTATATCTTTTGTAGCATTTGGTAATGCTAATTTTTTAATATTATTACTTAATGTTTCTTGTAATTTTTCATCCTTTACTAATTCACTAAACATGGTTTGAAACATCTGCAATTCAGATTCTTTTAATAACAATGCCGCATTATTATTTACAACAGCCAATGCGTTTTTGGTTTGATGATCTTCGGTAACATTTGGCGATGGGATAAATATCACAGGCTTTCCTAGAATACATAATTCAGAAATTGAACTTGCTCCAGCTCTACTAATTAAAATATCAGCAGCGGCATAGGTTAAATCCATTCTGTTTAA
>FLOH01000794.1_pt1 | contig 57219 bp, 68 predicted proteins | sample 756751 | NCBI WGS metagenome assembly FLOH01 (sample SAMEA4026879, study PRJEB14308) | marine metagenome | biome: coastal water; material: water | depth 74 m
GTTTATTGGATAAAACCATAGCATACTCGGGTGAATACGCTATGGTTTTAAGTGGGCAACCTCTCGCCCACTTAGTTATTCTTTGGATTAAGCTACTTTAATCTCAACTGCAGTTAGACCCTCAACCTTAGCTTCAAGTAGTCGCATTGCTACATGAAAGTCCTCTGATAAAATCTCTTGACCTTTCTCAGTAGCTTTGTCGATACGCTTGCGAAGTGCAACTAGACTCTGAGTGATGTCAAGAGGTTTGTCAGTTGAAGCTTCACCCGCCGTCATTTCATACCAATTGGCAGACTCGTCTACTAAGTACTTAACCACTTCATTACCTGAGCCGTCAGTGTTCGCACCATTGCCAAACATAGTTTCTCTCAACATCTTACTGTTGGTTTTAAACGTGCCTGTCTTTTCGTTATAACGAGCGAACCCGTACTCATGCACCCAGCGAACGATACGGCTCTTACTAAGACCCGTTGATACTGCCAACAGCTTGTCAAACCCTCTAACATCACCATACTCATAAGCATGACCTGCTACGTTGCACAATACTTCTTGCACGTTCGCACGGACTGTAGTTGTGGATTTTTTAATGCTACCGATTTTCTTATTGATTGCTTTATTGTCTAACATATATTACTCCTGTGATTATGAAAGTGAAATCTATCATGACTTCAATAAGCATACAAAGACTTATACACTTATTGAAGTCATGCCATAACTTAATATGACATGACTTCTCTAAAGACATAACACGGCACGGCGTTGCGACTTTCACGCTTAACTTTTAGTGATGTTATTCTCTATGAAGATATTGTAGACGTAGACCTACTCAATCTCCATTCAAGGCTACCTATTTTTACTATTCGGTAGCTGTCCACCCTCAGCGTATTAAAGCATTCTTGGTGGATACGGGGAGCTGTTACCCTTGGTTATAAATTTAGTTATTCACCGCATTGCCCGTTGCTATTTATTTAGCTCTCATAAAGTTTACAATTATCCCTTGTTGCTGAATACTGCTCACTCTTATCAAGTGGATATACTTTGTTAGTATATCGCCTAAATACGAAAACCTAAGGCGAGGTTCTAGGAAGATCTTTATAGTGCAATCCGTCGTCGTTGCACTTACTGAAAGGGCGGTAGCTTAAATCTCGGCCCCCACTAAGGGATTTGGAGATAAGGTATAACGCTTCTTACACTAACGGTAATGCGTCCATATAGGGGGTAGGGAACGCAGAGGGGTGGGGGTGCCCACCCATCCTTATGTACTCCATATAGCAACCCCCTAATTTTTAGACATCGCTCAAAAAGAGCCACTTCATAGAAACACCCCGCCCCATAAATAGCCCCCCAAAAAAATTCCAGCCTGCTAAAATAACGATATTATTGACAAACACCTGTCTATACAGGTACACTTGGATATTATGAGCAATCAAGTAGATAAACTTACAGACCCGGCGTTCGAACATACCTCCATCTTATCCCGCGGGCAACTGCAGATGATTGAGGACGACCCTACCAAGATGGAAACATTAGCCCGTCTTATGGGTGCAGTTAACTTGGATAACCTCTTCCGCCACATGCAGAACCCCACAATCAACCCTGCCACTCGTTTGGAGTTTCAGAAGATGTTGAACAAGATGGGTAAGCTTGAGCCTGATGGCAATGCCATAGTTGGTAACGGCGGACCTCAGGTCGTGATTAATATAACTCGCGCCAAGGACAAAGAAGACGCATTAACTATCGAAGGGGAAACCTTTTAATATGGGCACAACTCCCCAGACACCCGCACATGAAATAAATTTCGAAGTGATTAAGTCACTCGACGACTTTTTCTACTCCACCAAATTTATATCACTAGCTGTTGGTCCCGTTGGTTCAACTAAGACTACAGCCGGTGTTATGAAAATATTACACCACGCTGCACAGATGGCCCCATGTAAAGACGGCGTCCGCCGCTCACGAGCGATATGGGTACGTAACACGCGAGAGCAGTTACGAGATACGTCGATACCTGACTTTATGAAGTGGATACCTGACGGCATCATGGGTAGCTTTTTGAAGACGGAATATAAGTTCGTTATCAAAGTAGGGGACATAGAATGTGAAGTCCTGTTCCGTGGTCTAGACGACGCTAACGACGTACGAAGACTACTGTCGTTGCAGGCCTCGTTCTTTATCTTCGATGAGTTTAGAGAGATACATCCAGACATCTACAACGCGGCCCAAGGACGACTAGGTCGTTACCCGGACAAAATGATGAACGGAGTAGGTTGTCAAACGGACGAAGGCAAACCGAACGCCCACCTGTGGGGTATGACTAACCCACCGGACCAAGATACCTTTTGGGAAGGGCTGTTGTCGGAGCCCCCAGAAAACGTGCACGTAACTATTCAGCCATCTGGTTTAGCACCAGAAGCGGACTGGACACAGTTCCTACCTGATGACTACTACGATAACCTTGCGCACGGTAAAACGGAAGACTGGAAAGCCGTGTACATACATGCTGAGTTTGGTAAGTCACTGAGTGGGCAGCCAGTGTTTAGGTCGTTCGATAGACAACACCATACATCTAAAACGCCACTGGTACCGATGGTAAGTGACTCGCCTATACTAATAGGAATCGACGCGGGTCTAACACCAGCAGCGGTGATAGGACAAGTGATATACGATGGTCGTTTGGTTATTTATGACTCGATAATCTCAGAAGACATGGGCGCGCTAAGGTTCGTACGTGAGAAACTGAAGCCGTTGTTAGCTAACAAGTTTCCTGGAAGGACATCGCTGGTGGTAATTGACCCCGCTGCGTTCCAAAGGGCACAGACAGACGAGAGAACAGTAGCCGACATATATCGTGCTGAGGGTTTCTCGATAAAAGCCGCGAAAACGAACTCTGTGGCTGCGCGTTTAGCAGCAGTAGAAAAGTACATGACCCGAATAGTTGATGGTAAGTACGGCCTAATGATAGACCATGAGGCAGCGAACTCGTTGGTTCAAGGTTTAGCTGGAAAATATCGTTATAAAATCAACACGAAAGGTATAAAAGATGAGAAACCAGAAAAATCACACCCTTGGTCTGATGTCGCGGATGCGTTCCAGTACCTCTGCTTACACGCTGATGGTGGTGAAGTGTTCGGTACTGTAGCTGGGCAAGGGGCTCGACGAGAAGTTAAGAAAGTTTCTGCTTTTGGTTGGACATAAAATGTTGACAACGACGCGTTCTGCTGGTAGCATATTAGCATATTCATGTTAATATGAGGAATTTATGTCTTTAGGTCCTGCTTTAATCCCCGTTGCTAGTTCTTCCGATTTGGAAGCTAGAGCTAAACGCGAGTCAGAAGAGAAACAACAGAGTGAACTGCTAGTAGGTTTAGCTGCGCATACGCGTAAACGCTGGACTACGATGCGTGACCACAAGCAGAAAGATATTGAGCCTCGCTTGATTGAAACCGCTAGAGCTAGAAACATGGAGTACTCTCCAACTAAACTTGCAGAGATTCAAGCCCAAGGTGGTTCAGAACTATTTATGGGTATCGTCAGTACGAAGTGTCGTACAGCAACCGCTTGGTTGCGTGACACGCTACTAGGTACTGGTTCCGATAAGCCATGGTCTATTGAAGCTACTCCTGTTCCTGAAGTTCCACCAGAATTAATTGACCGCCTTCAAGGTATCATGCAGCAGAATTTGCAGCAGTACTATGAGTTGGGTGGTGAGGCTATCGATGAGATGGGCCTTAAGAAATTAGCAGCAGACATGAAAGACGTAGCCATGCGTGAGATGAAGTTCGAAGCGGACAAACGCGTGGACCGTATGGAAAAGAAAATGGAAGACCAGCTCCTAGAGGGCGGCTTCGTTAAAGCATTATTTGAATTTACTAACGATATCGCTACGTATCCGTATGCGGTATTGAAAGGTCCAGTCCCCCGCAAGCGTAAAACACTGAAGTGGGATGGCGCAGAGCTTGTTACTAAAGAAATCGTTAGAGACGAGTGGGAAAGAGTAGACCCTTACAAATTATACTGGGCCCCGTGGGGTGACGACATCCAGAACATGCCTGTCATTGAGGTTCACCACTTAACTAGAGAAGACGTCGAGGCCATGATAGGCGTCGAGGGATACGACGAGGCGTCAGTACGAGCGTTGCTGTCGGACTTCGGTATTGGTGGATTCGACTGGTTAGACCGCGAGGACTCTGAGTTTGAGGCACTAGAAGGTAAAGACTTCGACGAGGCTAACTCGGACCTTATTGCAGCAGTTCAACTGTGGGACTCTATCCCAGGTAAACTTTTATTAGAATGGGGTTTAGACGAGAAGGACATCGACGATGCTCAGCTGTCTTACCCATGTGAAGTATGGATGGTCGATAACATAGTTATTAAAGCCGTACTTAACTACGACCCTATCGGGCGTAAACCATATTACGTCTCGTCGTTCGAGAAGGTCCCAGGCCGACTTGACGGCAACGGTGTTTCAGATTTATGTATGGACGCGCAGAACATGTGTAACGCAGCTGCCCGTGCCTTAGCTAACAACATGGGTATTTCTTCTGGTCCTCAAGTAGGAGTTAACGTAAGTCGACTACCTGCAGGCGAGGACATTACGCAGATGTTTCCTTGGAAGATTTGGCAGTTCCAGCAGTCAGAATATGGTGACGCTTCGCAGCCTATTAACTTTTTCCAACCACAGTCTAATGCTCAAGAGCTTATGGCTGTGTTCGATAGGTTCATGGGTATAGCTGACGAGATTACAGGTATTCCGAAATACATGACAGGACAACACGTCCCAGGTGCAGGACGTACGTCGTCCGGCTTGTCGATGTTGATTTCAAACGCTGGTAAGAGTATTAAGCAGGTTATAAGTAACATCGACCACGATGTGCTTAACCCGATGCTTGAACGTCAGTACCAGAGAAACTTACGCTATTCACAAGACCCGGAGTTAATTGGTGATGTTCAAATTATTGCAAGAGGAGCGACCTCGCTGGTCGTCAAGGAAGCTGAAGCTACACGTAAGACTGAGTTCTTACGTCTGGTATTGGAAAGCCCTGTGGCACAGCAGATTGTTGGCTTGCCAGGAACGGCTGAACTATTACGCGACCTTGCTGGAAACCTCAACACCAATATTGACAGGCTTGTGCCGACTCGTGAAGAGGTCCAGAAACAGCAAGACATCGCCGCGCAGCAACAGCAGGAGCAGATGATGATGCAAATGCAACAGCAGCAGATGCAACAGGCACAAGGACAAGCGCCTGCTAATTTACAGGAAGATGGTACTGAAATGGGTGGTCGACAAGACAACAATTTCAGCCCTAAACCTAATGGTAAGTGAAATTAAGTACCACAGACCCTTTTTATTTGGTATTATGTAGTTAAATGATTTACGTTAATACGCTAGGAACACAAACGCTAAAGGCCCTAAAAGAGCTGAAAGAGCCAGGAAACGAGGCATTATTAACACTCCTGACGGATGAACTCGAAGGAGCTAAGCAGAAGCTGGTGTATGCAAACGAAACGGGAAAACTCCACCGTTTGCAAGGACGAGCAGAAGCTTTTGAAGATTTACTCAAGGCGATAAATGAATCGTCTAAGGTGATTGAGGAGCGATAGGAAACTATCGCGTTTGTTAAGCACACCATAACGGGAGCAGCATACCAATAGGACGCTGCGAAACAGAGTTGGTGCTTTAAGGAGAAAGAAAATGGCATTGCCAAAACAAGTGCAAGCACAGATTGCTGAAGTTGAAGAGTTAGAGAAAGTACTAGCCCAAAATGAAGGATTAGAAAAGACCGACGAGTCGAAGCTAAAAGTAGTTGAGGATACCAAGGACGAATTAAATAACGAACAACCAGCAGCAGTGGAAGCAGGCGAAGAAGCAAAGCCGGCTGATGACACTAAAGATGTTACAGACGATTTTAAGCAGAAGTACAGTACCCTACGAGGTAAGTACGATGCTGAGGTACCTAGACTGCATCAGCAGGTTAGAGACCTTATAGACCAGTTAGGAAGTATCCGTAAGGATATGGACGAAGCGGCTAAAGTCAAAGCTGAAACACCTAAAGAGAAAGTCAGTTACGTAACCGAGGCCGATCGAGAAGAGTACGGAGATGATTTGATTGATTTCCAACGCAGAGTTGCCCAAGAAGTGTCCCAGGATTATGAGGGGCGCTTCGAAGCACAGGCGAAAGTAATTGCAGAGTTGCGCGAGCAGGTCTCAAGTACCGGTAACCAAATTGGAGAGGTAGGTTTTACCCATAAGCTAAATATTTTAGTTCCAGGGTTCGACCAACTTGACAATGACGAACGTTGGGTGTCGTGGTTAAATGAAAATGACCCTATGTCTAGGGGACCACGACGCGATCAAGCTCAAGCCGCGTTCAACAGAGGCGATGCAGAAACAGTAGCTCACTACGTGAGTTTGTTCAACGCAAGCATTGCACCTAAGGAACAAGGCAAGAGCGCTCGCCAGACAGAACTCGAGAAGCAGGTAACGCCAAACCGTTCAGCGAACACTAGTGATACTAAGAGCGCGGCAGGTTCTAAGATTTACTCATCTAAACAGATGGATAATGCTTGGGCCAAGACCCGAACTCTAAACACTAGTGGTAAGTATAGCGAGGCGGCAAAACTTGAAGCAGAGTTAACAGCTGCGTACATGGAAGGACGAGTTAAAAGCTAGTCACGATTGTACTCAACGGCCGTTAACCTACAATGATGTTAAACTTTTATAAGGAGTAAGAAATGGCTGTTTTTCCAACTGCTAGTAGTTTCACTACTAGCCCAACGTATTCAGGCGGTTTTATCCCACAATTGTGGTCTAATAAGCTGAATGCTAAATTTTATGCAAACACAATGCTTTCAGAAGTGTCTAACACTGACTGGGAAGGCGAAATTAAAAACCAAGGTGATACTATCCGTATCCGTACAGCACCGTCGATTACTATTAACGACTACGCTGGCGCTGGTTCAGTACTAACAAGCGAAGTACCTGCACCAATCTACACTGATATGCAGATTAACAAAGGTAAATACTTCTCTGTTCAAATTAACGACGTATTAGCGCACCAAGCTGACATAGAGTTAATGAACACATTTACTGATGACGCTGCTAAGCAATTGAAGATTTCTATCGAAAATGAAGCTTTCTTCAACTGGTTCTCTACTGAAGGTGCTGCTGCTGCCAATAAGGGCGCAACTGCTGGTGCAATTTCAGGTAGTTATAACCTAGGTACTGATGCTGTTCCAGTAAACGACGCTACAGCACAGACTGTTTTGAACACTATCTTAGCTATGTCAGCTGCTTTAGATGAGCAGAACGTTCCTGAAGAAGGTCGTTGGTTAATTATCTCACCTAAAGACCGTAATATCTTGATGCAATCTACCATTGCTCAAGCTTACTTCACAGGTGACCAGTCTAGTACTATTCGTACTGGTAAGATTGGTATGCTAGACCGCTTAACTGTATATGTGTCTAACTTGCTACCTCACGGTGCTGCAGGTAAAGCATTGGTTCCAGGCTTGTCTGCTACATCTACGGGTGCTACAGAAGCAGGTACTAAGCTACGTCGTATGATGGTTGCTGGTACTAAGTCATCATGTGCCTTTGCTTCGCAAATCACTAAGACTGAGCCTTTACGTAACCAGACAGACTTCGGCGATATCGTTCGTGGTCTATCTGTTTATGGCCGCAAGGTTGTTAAGAATGAAGCTCTTGTAACTGCGCTTGTAGGCACACCTTAATATAATGTAGTCCTACTGGGAGGGGGGTTTTCCCCCTTCTTTTTAAAGCAATTTTACGGAGAAGCCTGTGGCAACAATTAAAGTTATTGATGTTATTAAACGCGTCGAAGATGTTATTCAAGATAGTAACGTTCGGTGGCCGCGCTTAGAACTGCAGAACTGGATTAATGAATCCTATTTGCAAATCGTTCTATTGCGTCCTGATGCGAATTCAAAAACCGGTACCTTTACGTGTGCTGTAGGAACCAGACAGGTTCTTACGACAGGCTTTTCTTCCGCTCTACGTCTACTAGACGTGGTGCGAAACCTAGCTACTTCCTCTAAAAAGAAAGTAGTTAGACTTATTACTAGGAGTGTCTTGGACGATCAACGTCCTTCTTGGCATGGCGAGACCGGTACGGTCGATGTCCAGAACTTTACGTTTGACGCAAGACAACCTAAAGAATTTTTTGTTTACCCACCAGCTACTACAGACGCTCAAATTGAAGTCGTCTACGCTGATGCTCCAGGAGCTCACGCGCTGTCAGAAGCTGCGTTAGACCCTGCAGGAACTAACACCGAGGTAATCAAGTTAGATGATATATACCTAAGCGCAATAATTGATTGGGTACTATACAGAGCCTTTTCTAAAGATGCAGAGCACGCGGCTAACGCTTCTCGTGCGGGCGCCCACCATAGCGCATTTATCTCAGGAATCGGTGACAAAACTAAGAGCGACGTTAGCTCTGCACCTACGGAGGCTATCTAATGGCAGTGATATGGGATAAGTTGTACCCTTACGTACAACCGTACGTTACAGGGTGCCCGGAAGTTGTTATAAAGACACATCTACAGGAAGCAGCTGCAGAGTTTTGCGCTAAGAGTGAAATATGGCGCTACAACCTAGAGCCTAGTTACACTAGTGCAAACACGTCTGACTACGAGTTAGATGTACCTAACAGGGCTGTATTAGAAAACATTATGGTTCTAACGTTAGACGGTGTTCCACTAACTCACGTATCTGAACGTCATTTCATCCCTGCTACTTTAGTTAATGGTTCTGCTGTAACAGGCACGCCTACGCACTTCAGTGTGTTCGAAGATGCTAGTATACGTATGTACCCTACCCCTATTACTAAACACACGTTCACGGGCGTGCTAGTAGTTAAACCTAGCTTAACTGCTAAGGGGATAGAGGACTTTATATTCGAGTCGCACGGCAGGTCTATAGCCGCCGGAGCTATTGCTAGAATCGCTGAGATACCTAGTAAAGAGTGGAGCAACCCTGAAGTTTCTATGAGAAGTAAGATTGAATTTGAGCGTGCAATGTGCGCTGCTAAAGGAAGAGACACTAGACGCGTAAATATGCGCGTAGCTTCAGTTAACTTTTAGTTGACACGGAGCACCTGTTAGGGTAAAGTTACCTTAACTTTACTTGCATACCAAATGCTGAGAACAACCCGACTAAGTCGGTTAAATATTGGAGGCCTAAATGGCATATTACGACACAATCAACCTCGTATCGGGGGATGATAAACCAGAATTAAATTTCACACTACGTGATTCAAACACTGCAGCTGCAGGTAAAACGCTTGATGAAGACGACGCCACTACGTGGGCTCCAATTGACTTAACTGCCCAAACAGTTAGAGTGTACTTTAGAGCCCTTGGCGGTGACACTATACTAGACACTATGACATGCGGTAAGACAGCTCCGTACACTAGTGGTCTATGCTTCATGCAGTGGAACCCTACAACTTTAGATGTTGATGCTGGTACTTACGAAGGCGAAATCGAACTAGAAGACACCTCAGGTAAGAAGCTAACCATATTCGATAAGCTCAAGTTCAAGGTAAGAGCGGACTTCTAAAGTGGCCTTACGCGCTACAATATCAATTGAACTACTGCAAGCTAGTGTTAGCTCTGCTAGAACAACAACGTCTGTAACTTACGAGCTATCACAGGCTACGGGTATATGGACAGACCCAGACTCTAATAACAGAATGGTTAAGGATGAAGTTCCTTTATCTGACGTACGCTTTAACCTTGTAGAAAAGAATTTAACGGAGAGCATACCTTTAGTAGATGTTAGTGCGTATGACTTCAATGCACTAAAAGAAGATAGCTTTACTTTTGCTGATACCTTCGCAAGGGTTGTATCCTACAACCGTAGCTTTACAGACGCCTTTACTCTAGACGATATGGCCGCTATAGACAAAGATTTCTACGGAAACAAAGGTAATATCTTTGCTTTCACAGATATCATAGGTCTAACGCATAATAAGAACCTAACAGACGACTACACTGTATCTGATGTCATATCTGTTGTTAGCGCCTACTCTAGAACCTTCAGTGACACTACAACAATCAATGATGTAAATAGTGTTGATTTATCTAAAATAGATAGTGACACCTTCACAATCCCTGATTCAGCTTCTAAAGCTGTTACAAGACCAGCAGTTGATTCAATCAGTCTTACTGAAGTCCCTGTTATTGAGATTAAACCTAATAAGACGGATTCATTCTCAATGACTGAGGTGTATTCCAGTTCATTATCAAAATACCTAGTAGATGGTTTCGTCCTAGATGATGGGGCCCTAATTAATAAGGATTACACGGGCACCAAAGGAAATATCGTAAGCTTCAGTGAAGTATTCAGCAGAGAGGTGGTCTACACTAGAGCTTATAGCGACAGCTGCACAGTAACTGACCTAGCATCTTTTGACACAGCTAAATTAATTTATGATGAGGTCTCTGTATGGGACGTAGAACCGACAAACGGTTCTCTCGGCAATAACGTATTAAACAGCAGCCCGCTGAACTCTACGGCAACCCCTAGTGCTACTCAGGTTGCTATATCCTTTGATGGTGACAGACCAGAGACATTGAGTATTGCAGATATCCTGTCCAGTGCCAGTGCTAAGAATCTAACCGAAAATCTTACACTTACTGAGATTTATGGTTTACAATTAGAAAAAGCTTTATCGGACGGCTTCACGCTAGATGATGCTGCATTAGTTGACAAAGACTATTTTGGAGCTAAGGGTAACGCTTTCGGCTTTACAGATGTGTTTGCAAGAAGTGTTGACTACAGTAGAGCATTTACAGAGAATTTATCGTTTAGTGAAGTATCGTATTTTAATACAACTAAAGGTTTAACTGATAGCGTAGGTTTTAGTGAGGTACTTGAAAAGCACCTAGCATACGTTAGAAGCTATGCAGACAGTACAAGTGTTACAGATTTAGCAGGTGTAAGTGTTAGTAAGTCTGAATCAGATTCAACGAGTCTTACAGATTCTCATGACCTCGTAGCTAACAAAGAAGTAAGTGATAGTGTTGGTTTTATAGATGGCAACACATTGCAAATAGTAAAATTGATAGAAGATGGATTTGGTTTAGATGACGCTGCTCTAGTCAACAAAAACTACTTTGGTAATAAGGGCAATATAGTAGGGATTAGTGACCAGTTAGTCATCGGCTTCAAAAGCGGCGGCTTACTTGGTTTTAGTTCATTAAACACAACATCATTAAACTAGGAGTAACAAAATGATTAACGACAACTTAGCACTAACAGGTGCATTAACAATTGCAATAAATAACGAAGTAGTACAGAAGACTAAAAACTTAGTAGTTACTTCAGGTAAAGAATGGGTAGCTGACAGAATGAAAGGTGCTAACAGCGCTATGTCACACATGGCTATTGGTACAGGTACTGTAGCAGCAGACGCAGCAGACACTGGACTAGGTACAGAGCTAGAAAGAAATGCTCTAACTGTAGCTGGTGGTACTGTTTCAGCTAACACTATTGTTTACGCAGCAACTTATGCAGCTGGTGACGGTACGGGTGCTATTACTGAAGCAGGTATCTTTGATACTGTAGGCTCTAAAGTAGATGACGCTAATGTTACAGCAGGTGGTACTGGTTATACTTCAGCACCTACAGTTGTATTCACAGGTGGAGCAGGTACAGGCGCAGCAGGTACAGCAGTTCTAACTAGCGGTGTAGTAACTTCAGTAACAATGACAGCAGGCGGAACAAACTATACTTCAGCTCCAACAGTATCATTTACTGGCGGTGCAGGTACTGGCGCAGCAGCAACAGCTACAATGAAAGAAGGTGGCGATATGCTTGCTCGTACTAAGTTTGCAGTAGTGAACAAAGGTGCAGCTGACTCAATGACTATCACTTGGACTATTACAGTATCTTAATCGATATTTAATAAGGAGGACGGCATATGGCTGTTAAGTTTAGTAATAATGCGGTCACTACATTGACTGCAGATGTCTCAGCAGGAGCAACATCGTTTACGGTGACAGCTAGCTCTGCCTTCCCTGCGCTTAGTGTTGGGGACTGGACCTACGTCTCCTTGTCTGAAGAGGTTGTCAAAGTAACTGCTATTGCTGGCTTAACATTCACGTGTGTAGCTACTGCAGGAGCCCATTCAACTGGCGATTTCGTAGAACTTCGGATGACAGCAGAATTATTAAATGACTTCGCTGAAGACACTGAGGCAGACCCAGCAGGCTCAGCAGTCGCTATGGCAATCGCACTAGGATAGGAGAATATAAATGGCAAATACATTTCAAAAAGCATTGAAGGCAGGGGTAAGTACATCTCTAGTAGATATCTACTCAGCTGGACACAAGACCGTGGTTATCGGACTAACTTTATCGAACACGTCAGGTGGCAGTATCAATGCCAGTGTTCAGTTTAAACCCGTTTCAGGTGATGCACCATACCTTGTTAAAAACATTCCTATTCCAACAGGTTCATCAGTTGAGATTATGGGCGGAAACAAGATTGTTATGGACGATACAGACAAGCTTAAAGCTATTAGCTCAGCAGCTACTTCGTTAGACACAATAGTGTCTTATATGGAAATCACTTAACTCTAGGAGAATAATATGGGATATTTAGGCAGAAGTCCAACCCCGTCACCTATTGATTCAAGTGACATTCCAGATAACAGTATTGACGCTTCTAAGATTATTGATGGAGCTATTGCTGTAGCAGACGTAGCAGACAACGCTATTACAGAAGCTAAGATAGCAGACGCAGCAGTTGTCAGCCTAAAGTCAGGTAGAAAGAACCTGATTATTAATGGTGGTATGCAGGTGTGGCAGAGGGGTACTACCACTAGTGGCTCTACCACATACAGAGTTGATAGATTTAGACCTGAGCCAAGAAGTGGAACTGTTGTTGGTTGGGATAGGTCAACAGATGTACCAGCTGGTCAAGGTTTTGGGCACTCATCTAGAATATATGCACCTAATGCAACAGATGATGGTTTTCATTGGTATACATCAGTGGAATTACCAGATGTGAACAATCACGGGGTATTTTCAGCGGGTACTGAGATGGTATTGTCTTTTTGGATTAAATCAGCTTATAGTGGGCGTAATGTAAACCCTGTTATAATGTTAAAGGATTTAGTGTTTGGTTCTAACTCCACAGATCCTAGTTATTCAGCTGAAGGCAATACTGCTATACCTACAACTTGGACTAAATTAACATTTACATACACAATGCCAACTTGGGTTGCTAGTACAGGGGATTTAAGTTTGGTTAAATGTGCAGCGATAAGACATTTAGTGGGTACTAATAATACCCCACAAGATATATATATCACAGGAGTCCAACTAGAACTAGGCTCAGTAGCCACAGACTTTGAACACCGTAGTTATGGTGAGGAACTGGCACTTTGTCAGAGGTATTATGAGAAAGATAACCCTGCAACACCCACTACTTTTGGTGGCGATATCAGTGGCGTATCGAGCCATCCAGCGAATGGTTCAGGCAATGCTATGTCAAGGGATGGAGAGCTCACCAGCTTTCACGTTGAAAAGAGAGCTACCCCTACAGTAACTATATATTCTTACAATGGTACTTCTGGTGCGGCTAGTTGGATTACTGATGGCGGTACAGATACCAATATCACTACAAGGGTTTGTCCAAGGGGCTTTCAATTGTCTTCTTCCACATACAGAAACTTTCACGTTTGGTTTGCTTGGACAGCAGACGCAGAACTTTAACAGGAGATTATTATGTATAAACTAAACGAAGATTCAATAACAAGATTATCTGATAATGCTTTTATCCCACAGGCTGAAGGAAATCGCGATTATCAACAGTTCCTACAAGATGTTAAGGTACACACAGTATCAATCGTAGAAGGCTCTGATGTAGTAGAACCTGATTACGTAGCACTAAGAACTGGTGTGGATGGTTATGCTTCTACTGGTGAACAACTAGGAATGATTGCTGATGGTACTCAGGCTGCTCACGTAGCAGAAGTAAAGACTAGATTCCCTAAGACTATTACAGGTGGCACAACGATTGCTGATGTACCTGCTTGGGTACAAACAGAGGCTGATAAGGCTGTATTACAGGAGACAATCTAATGGCAGGTTTAAGTAAAGTAACAAAAGAAGGACTGAAGGCAGGCACTGTTGCTGTTTCTTCAGCTACTGCTCCTACTAGTCCTGCTCAAGGTGATATGTGGTTTGATACTACTACTGGTACTAATGCTATGAAAGTATGGTCAGGCTCAGAGTGGAATCAAATGAGTAATAAATTCTCAGCTACAGGTGGTACAGAATCAACATATTCATCAGGTGGTGTTAATTATAGAGTTCACACATTTACTTCATCAGGTACATTTACTGCTGATGCTTCAGGTTCTGTTGATGTTCTTGTTGTTGCAGGTGGTGGCGGTGGTGGAGGTGCCGAAGGCGGAGGTGGAGGAGGTGCTGGTGGATATCGCACTACTGTTTCTGGAGAAACATCAGGCGGAGGTGGTTCTTCTGAATCCTCACAAAGTGTAACAGCTCAAGGTTACACGGTTACTATTGGTGCAGGTGGCGCTGGTGCAACTGCCTATGCTACTCGTGGAACGAGTGGACAGAACTCGGTATTCTCTGCAATCACATCTATCGGTGGTGGTGCAGGTGGTGGTGGTGGAAATAACACCAACTTGACGGGATTGGTTGGAGGCTCTGGTGGTGGTGGTACTGGTGGTTCAAGTCTAACAGCAATTGCAGGTGGTGTAGGAACTTCAGGGCAAGGGTATGCTGCTGGTGCTGGTTTTCATTATGGAGGGGTTCATATTGTAGGCGGCGGTGGCGGTGGAGCAGGAGTGGTGGGTTCTAACGGCACAACAGCAAGTACTGGCACATCAGGCGCTGGTGGCAATGGAGTAGGCTCATCAATTACTGGAACATCTGTAGTTCGCGCTGGTGGCGGTAGTGGTGGAGTACACGCTGGTGGTGCTACCGTTGGTGCTGCGGGTACAGGAGGCGGAGGTACAGGCGCATACCTTTCAGGTAATGCTACTGCTGGCACAGCAAATACAGGTGGCGGTGGCGGTGGCGCTGGAAACAGTGTAGTGCCTGTACTTGGTAATGGCGGCTCTGGTATCGTAATCATTCGCTACGCAGTTTAAGGAGAACAAATATGGCACATTATGCAAAAGTAAGTAACACATTAGTAACACAAGTAATAGTTGCAGAAGCTGAGTTCTTCGATACGTTCGTAGATTCTTCACCTGGTGAATGGATTCAAACTTCATACAATACACACGGGGGCGTTCACTCAGATGGTGGAGTAGCTCTCAGAAAGAACTACGCAGGAGTAGGTTATACATACGATTCAGTTCGTGATGCTTTCATTCCACCTCAACCTTACAACTCGTGGACTCTTAATGAGGACACTTGTCAATGGGATTCACCAGTACCTTATCCAACAGACGACTTAATGTACTCTTGGGATGAAGACACTACCTCTTGGGTAGAAATAACAGGAGAAACATAGATGGGATATATCGGTAATTCGCCTGCTAACGTAGGCAATTTTCAGGTCGTGGATGATATTAGTTCTACCTTCAACGGTACGCTAACATCATTTGCTCTAACAGCACTAACCTTACCTATTAACCCTGCTAAGTCAGGACAGTTATTAGTAAGCATTAACGGTGTATTACAAGAACCTGATGACACAGGTACTGAAGGCTTTAAGGTCTCAGGCTCAAACATTGTATTCTCATCAGCACCTGCTACAAGCTCAACGTTCTGGGCTGTATGGCAAGGACAAGCAGTAGATATTGGTACGCCTAGTGATAACACAGTAGGTAATGCTCAGGTAGCTGACAATGCTTTAAGTGGTAATAAGATTGACGGTGGTACTATTAGTAACTTCACATCAACAGGTATAGACGATAATGCTACAAGCACAGCTATTACTATTGATGCTAGTGAGAATGTGGGTATTGGTGTTGTTCCAGAGAGTTGGTACAGTTCTCATACTGCTTTACAAGTTGGTGGGTTAGCTACTTTTACGGGGGATACTTCCGCTAGTGCTGGAAGTTCTACTAGAGTATTAAATAATTCATATTTAAACTCTGGCGGTAGTTGGAGATACCAAATTACTGACGAAGCCTCGTTCTATGGTCAGTATGATGGAACACACAGCTTTAGAGTAGCACCATCAGGCACAGCAGACACAGCTATTAGTTGGACTACTGCTATGACTATTGCTAATAATGGTTATGTTGGTTTTGGTGTAGCCGCTCCAACTACAATGATTCATTTGAATGGTGGAACAGCAGGACCAACCAATAGTGGTGTCGCTGCTGCTTGGAATGTTCATTCCGATTATCGTCTTAAAGAGAATGTAGTGCCTATGGTTGGGGCTATTGATAGACTAAAAAACTTAAAGCCTTGTAGATTTAATTGGAACTTTGAAGAAGGCACTCCTGCGGTAGATGGCTTCTTAGCACACGAAGTTGGAGAGGTTGTTCCCGAAGCAGAGTCAGGAACTAAAGATGCTATGATGGACGAGGAATACGAAGTAACACCAGCAGTAATGGACGGTGAAACTGTCGTAACTGAAGCTGTTATGGGTACTCGTAGTGTTCCAGATTATCAAGGTATTGACCAGAGTAAGCTAGTTCCATTATTAGTAGCATCATTACAAGAAGCGGTTGCTAAGATTGAAGCACTAGAAGCTAGAGTTACAGCACTAGAAGTATAAGTAAGAACAGATAGATAAAAACAATAGGTCGTCTGACTGACGTCCGACTATAGGGGTGAAATGCCCCATTCAAATTAAACAAGGACACTTATGGAATATTCAGACATAATACTGACACTGGTAGGAATGGTAACAACAGGGACTATCTTTGTTATCAAGAACATTATGACTGATATTAAAGAGTTAGAGCATACGATGAATCGTTGTCAATCTAATATGCCTAGAGACTATGTACTTAAAGCAGACTACAAGACTGAAGCAAGTGAGATTAAGGCTATGATTACTGAACAGTCTAAGAAGATAGACAAAATTTGGGAACATATGAGGATTGATAAGTGATTACTAGGACAACTATCTAATGGAAACTAGAGTCAATAGAATTGAAGACCAGGTAGCTAAGACATTCTCTGAGATTTCCAACTTGAACAAGCGGGTGGGTAAGATGAACAACCGAATGACTGCGATGGAGAAAGCAGCGATACAGATTAAATACACAGCATTTGGTGCACTTGGAGTTTACATCCTGACAGAAGTGGGATTATTAGAGTTTTTAAAAATAGTTAGTTAAATGAGGAGATAATGATGGCTAGAACTAATCAAACAGCAAGAGACAGTAAGGGGCGCTATATTAAGTTGACAGTGCTTAATAAGTTTAAATACTTCTGCAACTACTTTAGTTTAAAGATTGAGAAGTGGACTAAAAGTTTAGACAAGTGATGGGTCTGCTAACAAGTATAGCACCTATCCTTGCAGGATTTGCTATGAAGCTGTTTGCGCTTAACCAACAAGCCAAACAAGAACAACACTCACAGATGCTAGATGCGTTTGCTGCTAGGTCTCAGAATATGCAAGATGCTAGAGACCAATCTAATAAAGAAAGCCCTATGGCTGCCTTAAACAGACGAGTTATTATCTTTGTGATACTAGCATTAGTTATATTCACTCAAGTAGCTCCTGTGATGTTTGACGTGCCTACAGTAATACCTACAGTAATAGAAGGCTTCTCATTCCTAGGTTTTGAGATAACACCTGACAAGGTAGAATATATTACTGTTACAGGTATGCTTAAACTTACAGAAGTGTTTGAGTGGGCTTCTTTAATAATTGAATTTTATTTTGGCAGTCAGCTCGCTAAGGGGCGTTAGTAAATGTTCAATAAACTGATATTTGGTACTACGTTAATTCTAAGTGTTCAAGTATTGGCACTAGACCCTATCGTTACAGACTCAACTACAAAGAGTACAGTACACACTACAGGCGATATAACGACTACTGTTAAGTCACCTCCTCCATCAGCAATATCGCCATCACTTAGTGGTGGCAATGGTAATGACCAATGTATTGTTGGCGTATCAGGTGCTGTTCAAACACAAATACTAGGTATCTCGATGGGTTCAACTATTAGAGATATGAACTGTGAACGCTTAAAGAACTCAAAGACTCTATTTGATATGGGTATGAAGGTTGCTGCGGTATCAGTCCTGTGTCAAGACGTAAGAGTTTTTGATGCTATGATGATGGCAGGTACACCTTGTCCTTATCACGGGATTATCGGTGTTGATGCTAGAATAGCTTGGCAGAATGATGAGTTGAATAGACCTAAAACAGAGGAGGAGGAAGATGATGGTAGTAATGCGATACTTGGCGGTATTGGCGCTAGCGTTCTCGGGTTCTTACTCATACTCTGAGTTCGAGTACGGCACAACTAAAAACGCAGCTGACAATAGGCTTAGCTGGGTGATGAAGAATGTATTACCTGATGCAGCTAATCTAAGTGTTAATGGCGTGTTCTATCAATACACACCTGTCAAAGTTAAAGAAGATGCCATGAAGGTACACGTTCAGAATGAGAACGCTTTAGGTAGTGGTTACATATTCAGAGAAACAGACGACTGGACTGGTCAGCCTGGTGGCATACCTATTAATAAAGTTATTGGTGTAGCTAATATTCCTGAAGAAGCATGGGGTGATGGCTCTATTGAAGTTGAAGGTACAGGCTCAGTAATAGATACGAGTGTTATATACAGTTATCAATATGATAATACGTGTGCTAACCCTATAGATGACCCAACTTGTCCTGGCTACAATGATGCTATTCAATCAGTGCTAAACTCTATATCAGAACCTGTACCATACGACACAACAGGTGACGTTAACTTGGTACTAGATAAAAAGGTTAAACTAGAAGAAGAAGTCGATGAAGAAGAGCAAGATGACGACAGATTAGAGAAGGCGCTATCGGCTGTAGATGTTGGTGTGTTAGATGCTAATACGATTGCTCAGAATTATTTGTTACTTAGTTTGACGGCAGGTGTTAGTGTACAAAGTTACTATGATAAACGCATACAGGGCGGTGTTTATGAAGATACGGTAGATATGTCTACTGTACAAATGCCTGATAACGTACATGGCGCTAGAGTTAGTTTGGCGCAACAATTAAAGCATAACGAAATGGTCGATATGCAATATAAGCTAGGAGAATAGCATGAAAAAGTTAGCATTAGTAATACTGGCATTTGCCTTTGGTTATGGTTTTGGTACAGTAGTATTTGCAGAGAATGTTCCTATTGAAGGTAGTGTTGAATCAAGATGTTTAATCACAACATCTAACTCAGGTGTCTATGGAAACCCTCTACCTCAGAAGCTAAGTACAGCAGTAGTAGATGGTGGTGTATTGCCAATCGTAAGATTTGATATCTCATTAGCAGATGCTTACAAGGCTAAGATAACAACTCCAACAGCTTTCTCATCTAGTCCTGCTCTATCTGACTCGGTAGCTTGGACAGGTTCTACTATCTTAGGCACAACTTCAGATGCAGGTATGTCAGGTTATGAAGCAGCTAAGGTTGTTTATGATGCGACTACTGAGTTTGATTTAACAGTAGCAGGTTCTACTTGGTTTAAGTCTACATCAACAGCAACATACGGTTATGACAAATCATTTCCTGGCGGAATATATAGCGCTATAGTTGTAGCTGAGTGTATCGCTAAGTAATGAAATACTTTGGGTTTACAGTTGGGTTTGTGTTCTTGTTATGTGTGGCTAATACCCATGCTCACGAGATGACCCCAACGTATCCCAAACTGGATACATCCCATGTATCAGGGGTTCTTAAAACTAAGATGAAGATATTCAATAGGCGTGAAGACGTATCTTACTATGAGATAGGTGTGTTTGATAAGGATTGGAACGCTATACCTTTTGTTACCTCTTACAAGGTATTACAGATGGATTACTTAGCACACGCTGAAGTTGATATTTATATTAATGAAGGTGACGCTACTAGGTCTGAGTATATTTGTTCTAAGTCTAAGTTAAAGAAAGATGATGTAGTGTCATCAGCAATAGCTTCACGTATATGTTCGAGGATTAAATGATTAAGGTAATACTACTAATGTTGTTATCTTTTAACGCGTTTGCGAATAATGCGTTAAGCCTACAATTACCTAGTATGTCTAACAGCTATCAGTCTGATAAGTTTAGGGCAGGCAACTTAGATTGTTCTAATGCTATCGGTGGCTCTACTAACCTAGAGTTTGGTATGACAGGTATTGTTAATAATGCTATGGGTGAGGACTCAACTAATCCAACATCAAAAGACGTAGGACTATACGCTAGGATTGTGATGCCCTTAAATGCGCCTAAAGAACGTATCAACTGTAACACCTTGTACAAATTAGAACTAAGAAAGAAACGTCTTGAGGTAATGCGACTTGAACAAGAACTAGCAGACCTTAGAAGACTTGGTATTAAAAATAGCTTTGAGAATTAATATGGCAAACCTTGGTGATGACTTAAATAAGATAGACGAAGCAAAGGATAAGTTAGCTAATACTACTATCGGTATCTTTGGTTATAAGCTAACGCCCACTCAGATAGGTATGGCATTTGCTGTGTTATCAACTACATTAGGTACTTTGTATGGTGGATTCACTATGTATCAGAAGGTAGAAGGTATAGCTAGTTTAGATTTAGGTGCTTATCAAGCCAAGATGAGCGCTATGGACATTAAAATTGAACAGGCATTAGATTACTCGAGAGACATTAAAAACGGTCTTAGAGACGATATTATGCGCATTGAGAATGTTGCTGATAGAGTTGAAGATGATGTTAATACTATCGAAGATAAAGTAAGAAACTTAATTGATGATGCTGAAGAAAGATTTGAGAATAAAAGAGACCAACTTAGGACATCAAACAAAGCGGATATTAAGGAACTAGAGGACAGATTATCAGCTAAACTACAAAGAGCCTTGGATAATCCATTGGCAAACTAAGGGCTTGAAATGAATAAATATACACTACTAGCAACAATACTAATAACAACTGCTTCGTTCGCATTCTTTAATATGCCACAGCAGATGTTTCAGACGGGCAGTCAGATGATATTCCCTGCTCAACCTCAACCAACTTGCAACTGTCAGTGTCCAAGACTTAATTAATAGACGTTCAGGAGTGTAAAAGAGTTATAATAGGGACGCCCGCTACTTACTGCTCTCCTCACCATTGCATACATTAGTGGGCGCCAAATTATAATGAGTGAAGAACTAGAAGCAATACTACGTGACGTAATACTAGTATTATACGAACAAGCCAGGGACGAAGATGCGTCTTATTGGGATATAGCCGATGAGTTAAGTGCTATGATAAACGAAAGCAGAGGGGACGATGGCGGTAATAACAGTAAGTAAATTCTCAGGTGTGTCTCCTATGACGCCCCCTAGGTATCTAAGCAACGAGGCTGCGCAAGCCGCGCTTAACTGTCCTGTGTGGAAGGGCTCGCTACAATCTAGCAGAGGTACTTCAACTATAACACCAGCTCCGTTAACCAAGACTGGTACTATTAAATCAATCTATCGCTTCGGACAAAACGAAACAGACGAGGACAAATACTGGTTTCACTGGACTGCTGATGTAGACGTAGTGCAAGGTTTCATCGCAGGCGACGTTACAGAACGCACGTACTTCACTGGCGACGGTGTTCCAAAGGTTACTAACAACTCAATGGCCCTTGTTGGCGGCGGTACTAATTACCCTATTAACTCCTACACGCTAGGCGTTCCAAAACCAACAGGTGCAGGGTTTTCTACTGCTAAAGCAGGTACGCCTGACACAGACACTCCTGCGGAAACTAGAGTGTACACATTTACGTACGTTAACTCGTGGGACGAGGAGTCTGCTCCGTACTCAGCGACTAGTATGGCTGCATCTACGGAAACGATTTACACTGGCGAGACCGTAACGGTAACTATGCCTACGGCTCCTACAGGTAACTACGACGTAACTAAAAAACGAATTTACCGTTCCGCTGCAGGTTCATCAGATACTTCCTTCTTTTTTGTGGCAGAGGTTGGAGTAGCCGTTACTACCTACGTTGATAATATAGCAGGTGATGCGCTTAACGAAGTTATACCATCTTTGACTTGGGAACACCCTGACGCAGCCATGGAAGGCTTAGTTGGTTTGCCTAACGGTATTATGGCTGGTTTTAAAGGAAACGATATTTACTTATCAGACCCTTACAGACCTTTCGCCTGGCCTGTGCAATACATGCAAACTGTAGGGTACCCTGTTGTGGGTCTTGCAGTTGTTGATACTACTTTGGTTGTTATGACTAAAGGGCGACCGTACTTCATCCAGGGTTCGCACCCGGACGCTATGGTTATGATTGAAGCCGATGTTAACCAATCGTGTATCTCTAAAAAGAGCATCGTGGTTATAAACAAACATGTGTTCTACGCGTCTCCTGACGGGCTCGTAGGTTTATCAGCAGGTGGTTCAGCTGTCGTAACTGAAGGTATGTTCGACAAAGAAGCGTGGCAAGCTATGCTCCCTACAGGGTTGCTAGGCTACCGTTTCGAAGACCAGTACATAGGGTTTTTACCTGCGACTTCTTCGGGCAACCGTGGTTTCGTATACGACATGAAAGCTAAAACGTGGAACTTCCACAACTTAGTTGCCACCGGTGGATACAACGACCTACGACACGACAACTTGTACCTTATTGTAGGTAACGAGCTATCCAAGTGGGACACCGGTACAGACCTAGACTACGAGTGGAAATCTAAGAAGTTTACTTTTTCTGAGCCTAAGGGCTTTACGTGTTATCGAGTACAAGCGGAAGCATATCCTGTAACGTTCAAACTGTGGAGAGACGGTACTTTAATCTTAACTAAATCAGTAACCGACAGTGGACTGCAGCGGATACCAGCTGGACTTGGTAATGACTGGGAGTTCCAACTAAACGGAGCCGTAGAGGTATACAATGTGCAGATTGCGCAGTCCCCTATGGAGCTTAACCAAGAATGAAGTCCCACACGCTACCCGCGTTAGTATCTCCTATATCTCCGGACCTTCGTAGGTACCTGGAAAGAATACTAGAGTCGATAGAGTCCCCCGACGGTTTTGTTACCAAAAGAGAGTTGAAGAGCACCTCTGGATTTTCGTCGGGTTCGGATGGCTCTTTAGTATTCGATGGTTCTGATTACGTAGACCCAGACGCAAGTTGCGTAGCTCCTCCAGCACCAACCGCGCTTACTATTACAGGCTCTATGACTTCGATAATATTGGAGTGGGCCGGTACCGCATACGGAGCCTGTTACTCACATACTGAAATATGGAGAGCCAGCACGAACGTCTTAAGCGCTGCAGTACTGATAGGAACTACTGTATCCGGGGCGTACGCAGATGCTGTTGGTTCAGATGGTTCGTACTTCTATTGGGTTCGGATGGTGAACGTTAACGGTGTAGAGGGCGGGTATAACACGACTGTAGGAGTACCGGGGGTAACTGTTCCTGACTTAGCGTACGTGTTCGGGCAACTAACAGAAACATACGGCGTAGGTACTACCGCTCCGTACTTCTTTGTACCTCCTCCTCCAGCTGCCGCTACAATAATCGACGGTGTAACTATCCCAACGGGTACGTACATAAAAGATGCCCTGATTCACAACGGTGCTATTGTTGCCGCCAAAATAGGGGAAGCCGCCGTAGAAAGCGCTAAGATAAAAGACGCGGCTATTATCGCTGCTAAAATAGGTACAGCCGCCGTAGAAAGCGCGAAGATAAAAGACGCGGCTATAACCACCGCAAAGATTGATAATGCTGCTATCACTAATGCTAAGATAGCCAACCTTGCAGTACATAACGCTAATATTCTAGACGCGGCTATTACTAACGCTAAGATTCATGACGGTATACAGAGTTCTAACTTTAACTCAGGTATCGCTGGGTGGAGACTCTCCAAGACTTACGGGTTAGAGGTTAACAACTCCGGCGTGTTCAGAGGTAAGCTAGACGTCGGTAGCGCCACCTCAGGCGCCAGGATGGAAATCAACAACACACGAATTAGAGTGTTCGACAACTCAGGTACGCTTCGCGTAACTCTGGGCAACTTGGATACTACACCTCCTACAGCCGCAGTGGTTAGCGGTACATTTACGTCTTCGACTACTGCTGTAGTTGGTAGTACTATTACTATCGGTTCCTCAGGAACCTCTACGAACGCCGTATGGCTTTCACCGAACGGTACTACAAGTTTCGCTCCGACAGGAACGATGACTACCACTGCTAGCGGTATATCTACGAGTATTAAGATGCCTGCAGTTGAAGGAACGTACTACGGATATGTAATAGACGAAGCGGGTAATAGGTCCAGTAGGTCCACCACCTCATATACTACTACTTCTATGTCTAACGTTGTTTTCCCAACTAGTACGACCTCGTCCCCAGGGGATACAGTTAGCATTAATTCTACCGGTTCTTTAGACAGTGAGATTTGGCTAGCACCAACGGGTACTACAGTGTTTAGCCCTTACACCAACCAGACTAAAGCAACAAGCGGCACGTCTACTACTATTTTAGCTCCTGCTCTAGCCGGTACGTACTACATATACGTTATTGATGGTGCGGGGTACATATCTAGTAGGTCAACTGCTTCGGTGGTAGTCGCCTAATGGGTTTCGGGTTTGAACTAAGAGACTCCGCGGGTAACCTAACGATGGACACGGAGTCGTTCGGCTTACTACTAGCAGACTCTTTCGTAGTACCGTGGAACGGAACAGGTAGTAGAGCGTACCCAGACCTAGCTTGGAGTAGCATCTTGGTGCCCACGCAGACTATGGAGATAGACGGAGCCATATACAGTAGAAAGCTTTCATCTTTCGCGTTCTTGAACTTCACGGTTACTAGAGACGCTAACAACATTCCAACATTGACGTGGACTTTGGGTGTCTCCGGTAGCTCCGGGCTAGGCACGGACGCCAACGACACTTCTAACGCGAGCTTCACTATAAATACAAGCGGTGTATTCAGCTGCCTAGGTACAATATTAACCTTCGGCGGAGAGAAAAGACCTAACATTTCCATAGCAGTGTTCGCGGGGTAGTATGGCGGACTATGGGCTAATATTCGAAGGCAAACACGGAAACGTTATGTTCTCCGACACCACTCCGTCTATGGCTTTTGTAGGGGACGCTGTGTGGGCCAGCTGGGGTGTTAAGCCCAGCCACATAGGTAATAGAGCGCTATATTATAGGGCCAACTCTAGCGCCGGGTGGGTTAGCTACAGCTTTACTGCTGGGAGCGGCGGTACTATAAACGTAACTTTCACCCAGGACCAATACAAGTGCACCGAGGGTTACTACTGTTGCATCCCTTCCGCTGGTGGGTTTGGGTGCGACGGGTACTGTTGTGTCCCTGGGGGGTACAATTGGGTTGTAGTTGTAATTAACAACCCCACGTCGAACTTAGTAGACACGTCTAGAGTGGGCAACTACACGGTTGAATCGTACGCCAAACCGACGCTATTTGTATACTCAACCAATTCTAGCTGCGGGGCAAACGTAGTACAGGTGGTTTCCAGCGGCACAACAGGCCCTAACGGGTACACGGTGTGGAACGTAGCGGTACTGCTAACATACTCGGGCGGTGCTACAGACGCTACGGCGAAAGGTAGTATTAGACTTTTGTGCTTTGGTAAAGTAGACCCCTCGTACAACAACGCCGGCCACGGGATGATTATAAAGAACGGCTCTAGTAGTACCATGTTCCACTCTGACTTCGAGCCGTGTAAAGTAAAAGACATACTGACAATAAATTTTGCTTCCGGCGGTGTTACCAATCCTGCTCAATCGTACCTGTCCGGGAGTAGTACTACTGTTGCGTCCTTAAGTCAGCCTGCGCACCAAGCAGTTGAGCTGGGAAGAAGCACTAGGGATATCAGCTTCCAATGGTCGCCCGGGGAACAAGTGTACTTCTACATAAAGCGCGTAATCGCGGGCCTACGATGGACAGGTACTAAGTGGGTAGCGTCGCACGCGGACATAGGGCTAAGCGACTCTGCGGGGCGTAATAACCCTGGTGGTGGGTTGGACGTGCAACCATCGTCTATTACAATACCCATTATCGACGCAGCAGATTACTAAAAAGGAGAAACATGGAACCATTACCTAACAAAACTATCAAAATCGGTTTCCCGGACAGCGAGGGGAACGAACAGATGACTACCTTTTCGTACCCTAACAGGGAACCCGAAGGTGAAGCTACTCCTGAGGCTATCAAAGCGTGGGAAGAGATGATAGATGAAGGTTACTTCGATGGGGGCACTACCGCGTCACAGTTCCAAACTGTGTTCATGACTAAGCTAAGTAAGTACTCTGGAGGTAACTTTAATTAGTTGCCCGTGTACGCTAACTATGATATATAATAAACTTGTGCTAAATAGTATACAAAGCTCCCATGAGTGAATCGCGTTTAGTCTTTGATGACAAAGAGCGTGTTGGCAAGTGGGTAGCTGAGGAAGTAGGACAAAGAACCTCTTGGGGTTCGTTCTACGCTATGGGCGCTGAAGTAGACGGTCAAATTGTAAGTGGCGTTGTATTTAACAACTTTAACGAGTGTAACGCCACTGCACATATCGCAGTCAGCAAACCCAGTAGGTTACTTTTAGAACTGTTAGACCACGCGGTAATACAATACGCATTTGGGTCATGCGGTTTAAAGAGACTTACGGGGTTGGTCGCAGCTGACAATTCCAAAGCATTGAAACTAGATAAACACATCGGATTCGAAGAAGAAGGTGTAATGAAACAGGCTGGGTCGGAAGGACAAGACGTTAAACTTCTGGTACTATGGCCTCAGAACTACTTTAGAGGAAAAGCTAATGAGTAAAAAAGATGTAGAAGCCCCTGACTATACCCCACTGACAGACGCGGGTACCGCAGCTTCAGACAAAATGGGTCAGTTGGGACAAGACCAAATTGACCAAGCTAAAACGATATACGACGAGAATAAACCTAGGATGGATGCGATAGGTGACGCGCAGACAGGTTTGATGAACGACCAAGCGGCTCAAGGTAAAGACTACTTCGATTACTACAAAGACACTTTTAGACCTCTAGAGAAAAGCATCGTTGCAGATGCAAACAACTTCGACACTGACGCGTACCGTAACAGACTGGCTACTCAAGCCGCCGCTGACGCTGGTTTAGCGTTCAATAGAACAACCAAAGCAAACGAAAGAGCCATGGCTTCTATGGGTGTAAACCCTAACTCTGGTAAGTTCCAAGGTATCGGCGCACAAAACGCCCTTATGCAGTCAGCTAACAGAGCTGGTGCAATGACAGGTACTAGAGAACGTGCAGCTGATGCGGGCTTCAACCGTAAAATCCAAGCAGCAGGTTTGGGTAACTACTTATCTGGAGCTTCTACTTCCTCCTATGGCAACGCAGCTTCTGCTGGTGCTAACGCTACTAACGCTTATCGTGGAGCAGGGCAGGACTACATGCAAGGTATGAACCAAGGTTCATCAACAATCGGCACAGGCCTTAACATGAACTTAAATGTTCTAGGCAACGTAATGAACAACAAGACTAAGATAGCCATGCAAGAAAGTGAAAACCGAGGAAGCCTAATGGGCGACATCGGTGGAGCTCTAGGTGGCGCAGCTGGTGCATACAAAATGTATAAGGACTGGAACTGATGAACAACAAAATAGAGGGGCTTAGCTAATGGCACGTAAATCAGGATGGGCACAATTTGCCGAAAACTTTAAAACTACATACGGCGCGGTAAAAGATTTCGCTAAAGAAGATGCTATTGGCGATATTAATTCGCGTTCAATAGAGGAACAGTTCGACGACGCTGGTGTTTCTACGGGGTACAAGTACGGCGACACGTTGTACGATACCAGAAACGATACGGGTGGGTTAATACGCCCCACGGACATGCAAATCCAAAGCCAGGACTTTAAAGACACCCAGAGGGTAATGAGCCGTTTCGGGGACTACAAAGGCGCTCAGGAGATGGGACTTAGCCAAGCTAACTTGGAAGCCAAACAGGAAGCTAACAGATTGGCTAGGGACACGCACAAGTTTAACGTGGACCAAGCGGCAGCTAACCTTAAGCATGTTCAACTGGGGAACGTAGGCATAGGAATAAAGAACACAGTTGACGAATCCAACTCGGCGGTTACACTGTCAAAGAACGATATGGACCTTAGAGACAATAACTCCATGGTGGGTTACAGGGACATGATGAACGCCGGAGCTACGCCAAAGGAAGGCCAAGAATACTTACTGAAACAATGTGAGAGCGGCAGTACCGTGTTCTGTGACACGCTTAAGAAAATAGATGCCACTACGCTTCACCAAAAAACAAACGAAATGGCGCAGTTTAAAACTAGTATTGAAGTTGCTTTGGGTAAAGGACAAGCAGGCGGGTCTGAGGCGATTTTAGCTATTGTAGACGCTCAGGACGGCATAGAAGGAAACGTCCGCTGGGAGAATGGTGAGGACGGTAGCGTATCCCTAGTCGAGCTAGACAAAGATGGCAACCCAACAAACGCTGCTCCTTGGACAGGAAAAGACTGGGAGGACTTCTCTCAGAACGCAAGGAAACGCCTAGACCCAGTAAACGCTTTGGCCATTACAGCTAAGCAAGTAGAAATAGATAAAAACCAGTCAGCCACCACCCTATTAGATGCTCAAGCCTTGGAGGCCCTTAGCAAAGCTAAAGGCTCTGGCAGCCAAGAGAAAATGGAACTACTTATTACGGAACTCGCTGGGAAGTTCCAAGCTGACGCTGACAGTGCGTACTCCAGAGCTAAAACACCGCAGGAGAAAAAAGCCATCCTGGACGTGTATAAGTACGAGTTGCGCAACACGGGGAACACGCGGAACGCGAAAGGCGGCTATGACCAACCTAACACCGGTGGGATAGGTGGTGGTAATAACACTGGTACTCCTACAGCTGGTAACGGCGGCGGCAAGGATATCTTAGGTAAGTTGAGTAACTTAAGCAACACAACGGGTGGAGTGAGCACAGACACGGGTGCTAGTGTAAAACCTGTTACAAAAAAGGTTCTCACTAAAGGAGGTTTGCGTAAGTTGAGTAACTTAACAACGGGTGGAGTGCGCACAGACACGGGTGCTAGTGTAAAACCTGTTACAAAAAAGGTTCTCACTAAAGCGCAAACCTCTGAGCTTGCAACGTTGGACAAAGAAGTCTCTGACATACAAGCTAAAGTTGCAGAGCTATCCAACATGAAAGGTCTGCAAGCCGGCGGTAAAGCCAGTAACGAAATTCAGAAACTTAGGAAGCGCATAACAGGTATAGAACAGCGTAAATATAAAATCCAAAACTAAGGAACCACTATGCCAAGCATTCAGGACTTAAGAGATAACTACTCTGTACTAAACGAAAATAACTACAGCGATGAAGAGGTAGTTAACTGGGTAGCTAACCAAACAGGCGAAACTACACAAGAGGTAGCAGCGTACTTATCTCAGACTCCTACTACGGCTCCTCAGGAGTACGACCCGTACGCGGCGTACGACACTGCTATGGGTCTTGCTGGGAACACCGGCAGTGATGGTTACGAGTCTGAAGCAGCAGGCGGCGTTAGAAATGTAGTGGACGTAGGCGTAGGGGCTTTATCAGGTACTGCGAAAGCAGCAGGAGCATTAGTTGGACTTGGTTCGCAACTCCCTGGTTTACACTACATAGCCGACCCGTTGTCAGCTTGGCTACAGAAAGGTGGCGAAGCAATAGACGAAGCTCTACTATCAGATAGACAGCAAGAGATTAACCAAGAACTATCTACACGACTTCAAGAAGCTGCTGGGGACTTAGGCCCTGACGCACCGTACGGTGACTATTTAGACGCTATGGTTTCCCAAGGTGGCGAAGCTGGTTCATTTATAGCTGACCATCCATGGCAAGTTGCCAACCTAATTGCCACATCTGTACCTTACATATTCGGTGGCGGTTTAGCTACTAAAGGTATTAACGCAGGTCTTTCTGCGGGCTCAAAGCTGTTTGGGGTTAAAGTAGCACCCCAGCTATCTGGTGTTACCGGTGCTGCAGTTGGTGAAGGCGCGATTACTGGTGGTGAAGTAACTAAGAACATTATTGAAAAGACTGGTACTAGTGGTGACTATAGTACCGACCGTCTAGCTGCTATTCCAGCGGGTTTAGCCACAGGTGCTATATCGTTAATTAGCGGACGCACGGCTAACAAAGCAGGCATCGCCGATATTGACACAGCGATTACCAACAAGATAGCCGGAACCAAGGCAGACCTAATAGCGCAAGCATCCAAGAAGGGTGGGGTCCGTAAGACGGCTGAAGGTACGTTCTACGAAGGTGGTGAAGAATTATTACAAGGTGCGCAAGAGAAAGTATTTGAGAACCTTGGTACTGGTACTCCACTACTGGAGGACGTCGGTGGTGATGCTGTTATGGGCGCGTTCGCTGGTGCTGGGCAGGGTGCAGGAATTAATGCCCTTAAGTCTCTATCAGGCTCCGATGTAGCTCTTACAGAAGCGCAAAAGGAAGAAGAAGCTAAACTAAAAGCTAGACAGTCCCAAGACTTAGAAGATGGATTATTTATAGACGACGCTATGGCTATCGATAGTGAAGTGGCTAAGATAGAGTTCGGTGAAAAATGGGCTGAGCAGTTAGGTATAACTGAGGAGGAGGTGTTCAACGACCCTCGCTTTGCTACAGCGTTACAAAACATAGAAGAAATTAAGCAAGAAGGTATGGCTAAAGACCTGCGCTTCAAACACAGAGACTCGTTTCCAGACGAGGGGGAGTGGAATAAAGAACACGAAGCTGAAATAGACCAAAGACAGCGAGCTAACCTTGCTAACCCAAACTCTGAACTTGGCGCTGCTTTTGCCGCGTGGAGTAAAGCGAACGACGTGTACGATACCAGTGAACAAACGATTGAGGACTTCTTGTCAACACCGGAGGTTATGGACCTACTTGCTGAAGACAATATAGACGAGGGGCGTGCTCCTTACTTGTCCGCTTTGGATGGGCACGCTGCGTTCAAAGAACAAGAAGCTGGTAGAACCGCAGAAGAATCCGCGCAAGTACTAGGTGCTACAGCGTCGCTTTTAGAAGCATACAATACAGCAATATCAGAAGGTAACGTCTTAGGTGTAGCTACAGCAGAACAGGCGGCCTTAGAGCAGCTAAGTCCCGCAGAGTGGGCTAACGCTAAGCGTAACAACAAAGCCCCTAAAAAAGGTAAAAAGGCTGCTGCTCCAAAAGCAGTGGGTTCAGCCGTAGATAACACAGCTGACTCAGACGCAGAGGCTCCTATAGTATCTCCGTCTCCGTACAAAGACGGTTCCAAGAAAGACGTTGCTCATAAAGAAGCCACTGAAGCACTAGGTGACCTAGAGGCGTACCCTGAAATAGCTAAGTCTATTGACAGTAAGAAAGGTGTGTACGGTATCGGTGAGACTCCCTTCCAAAGAGCACTAGCGAAAGCTAAAGTTAAGAAGCGACTATCAGAGTTAGGGACTACCACTGAAGGGAGTTTATCCAAAGATAAATCTTCAGTAGCGACTAAGAACGTAGGTGCTAAAATAGCTGCCGCTGTTGCAAATGGTGACATTGATTTAACCAACACACAGGTAAAGGTACTGGACGTAATCTTAGATGCTATCGAAACTGATACGCTAGATGAGTACTTCTATGGAGACGGCAAAACCGGCTCCGAAGCTATCGCTAAAGCAGCAGGCCTTAAAGGGCGCTCGACAGCCGACGCTGCTGTTAAATCTATTATGGGATACTTCACCGAATTTGCAGGTGAAGGTACTAAAGAACAACTAAAAGCTACTAAGTTGCGAACTGAAGATGGTAAGACCCTTGGGGAAGCCTCGGTTGATAACGAAGACGACCAAACAGCTGAAGTAGAAGGGTTCGTTCCAAACGAAAACGAAACTAAAAAAGTAGTAGCCGACGCTGACGAGACGTCAAACGACGACACCGTTGATGAGTTCGACATGGGGATGGGTACCATAAAAGCCGGTGGTTCACAATCTAACATCGCGGCTCAAGACGCCAAGGGTAAAACTGAAACGGAAAAGAAGGCGAACGCTAAAGGCGACGCAGAAACTACCGCTAGAATTAACAGGTCTACGAAAGAGCACGCTGACGTAGTGGCTCGAGTAATGAAAGATAAGGACGTAGCTAAAGAAGTAAGCAACACTTGGGACGAAAAGAAACCTGAGGGCGCGGGTTCGTTCAACGACTTACCTATAACCGCTAAGTTCGTTTGGGTTAATACTATGTCTGACGCCCTATTGAGTGGGGACCCTACATCTCTAGCGGAAGACGCAGCCGAGATACATAAGAAGTTTAGCAACCAAAAAGAAGGTAAAAGTAATGATAAATCTAACAGTAAGCCAAAAGATGAAAGCAAAGAAAGTACTAAAGGACAGCGCAAAACTGATAGGCGACCTGAAAGAGATGGGGCAACCGCTGATGGACGTGGAAAAAAGACTACTGAAAAAGTACGGAAACCAAAAGTAGTACAGAAACTAGAAGCTAGCGCTAAGGATGCTCTCGGCGACCTATGGGCTTCTACGTATCCTCACCTAAAGAAGTTAATAACCCAGAAAAAGTACAAAGCCTTTGCGACTGAAGTGTCCAACATAAAAGAGTTCGTATCTAACCCTAAGACCAAGAATAGGGCGTACAAGACAAATAAGGAAGTAGTGGATAAAGAGGAGTTTACGGCTATCGCTAGGGACAACGCCATATCTTTTGCAAACAAAACGCTAAAGAGCGACGACTGGTTTTTAGATAACCCTAAGTTGTCGGAAATGTTACAGGCCAGAGACTTTCCTGGTTTCCGTGCGGAAGTATCTAGGCTAGCGAAAGCGGTGAAAGCGAAAGAGGATAAAGCGAAAGCGGAGAAGAAAGCGAAAGCGGAGCGTAAAGAAAGCTTCTCAGACGCTACGAACGCCATTGTGGCTATGCGTAAACAGAAGGCTACTGCCGAAAACAATAAGAAGGCTATGAAGTTCGACAGCCTACTAAGTATGTTGTTTAATAAGGGGGCTGTGCCTAAACTCATACGTGACCACTTCCACTTCGTGGATACGGTGGCGGAGCTTAACGCTTTGTTCCCAAAGGACGCACCAAATTCTACGGGCGTGGGTGGTGTTTATAGAACCCAGCAAACCACCACCGGTTTGAATGAAGACGTGGTATTCGTTATGGAAAACATCGAAGAGGGTACCGAGTTAGCGCTGTTCCTGCACGAAGTAGGAGTGCATCTAGGTTTGGAAAGCTTGTTTTCTAGCTTAGACTTGGAGCACGTAATAGGTAAAATTGAAACTTGGATGGTATCCGACCAGCCTACGTTACCTCTAATGAAAGACGGAAGTCTGGACCCTAAAGACCCAGTAGCTATTGCCGGTAGAGTGTCGGAACAACTGGCCCGCATTAGAGCTAGAGCGAAGGAAGAAGGTAAAACCATCCCCGGTAGTACTATAGAGTCTGAAACCATCGCTTACTTCATACAGTACGCAGTAGAAGCTGGAGTAGAGCCCTCCGCTGTCGCTAAGCAAGGTAGCGTAGAAAACATAGCTTTTCTAATCGTATCCTCGTTTAGAAAAGCTCTACAAAAGTTAGGGATGTCTAGGGCCGGAGTTGCAGAGTTGACTGTTGAGGACTTGTTGGACTTATCGCTAGGAGCCGCGCAGGAAGCAATGGACGAGTTTGGTTCCGCTAGCCGCGAGATTATTATAGGGTTCAAAAGAGAAGCCCGTGACGCGAAAGACCTTAAAAGGCTACGAAAAGACGCGAACCAAGCCGCTCGTTCGCAAGAGTCCATTAACCCAAAAAAGAACAAAAAAGACCTTAGCAATACTAGAAATATTATTAAGGCTGTGTTTGGCGACACGGGTATCCAACATTGGGAGACGTTCAGTAATGTAATGAAACGCGCTTCCAACGAAAACAAGTTCTTGCATCAGTTTATTGAAGAGAATAAAATTAAGATGCCCGGGGCTTCTATTTGGTTTAACTTAATACTGAAGGCCGAAGAAACTGTAAACCAAATTAAGAGACACGTAGAGGGTGTTGCGGTGCAAGCCCGCGAGATGTCCGATGAGCGGCTAGCCGTTGTTAATACATTTCTGTCGGACTCTACTTTGGATAGAGCCTGGGGTTATGACCCTAAGATTAAGGGTAAAAACGTAAAAGTAGATAAAGTAATGAGTGCGCGGTTTAACGCTTTACGACCAGCAGAGCAGAAACTTGTTAAAGATGTGTTTGCCCACGGCGAAACTATGATGCAGCGTAAGCGTGCTATCGCTAAGGCTAAAGGAGTTAGTGACAAGTTCTTCCACACTGGAACTCTCGACGGCCCATACGCACCTCTGAAACGTTTTGGTAGCTACGTTACGACCCTTAAGTCTGAGGCGTTACTAAATGCTGAAAAAGCGTACAAGCTAAGAGCCAACAAAGTAAACAAGCGTCGCGTGGATAACCTACGCGCCAAGGAATCACACTTCGTGGTTAAGTTCTTCGATACTATCGGAGAGGCTAGCAGATTCAAGAACGACAATAAAGCACTGTATGCGAGTGCTACTACTACAGAAAAGATTAAAACGGTGAGTGAAGGCAACGTGTCTAACCACAAGGTTCTTAGTAAAGTACTAGGCGCCATGAAGGCTTCTAATATAGACCCAACGGCGTACAAAGCCATGGAGTCTTTGGTACAAGAAATGTACATGAGTTCGCTAGATGAGAGTAACGCAAGGGAGTCCCAAGCCAAGCGAGAAGGTATAGCCGGGTTCGAGTCTAACATGATTCGCTCGTTTTTATCTCACTCAAGAGCCGAAGCTAACTTAATTTCTCAGATGGAGCACGGCGCTGACATAGCGGCGGCTCTAGTAAATGCGGAGCAAGAAGCTAAGACTGACCCTGAGGAACTAGTGCCCGTGTACAACATGCTTGTGTCGCACTACGCCTCTATGTTAGAGGGTAAGGAGACACCAATAGCAAACACTATAGCGGCGTTTAACACAGTGTGGATGCTTACATCAAGCGTGGGCTATCACTTTACGAACGCCACTCAACCGCTGATGGTTACTGTACCTGTACTGGCCGCTACGTTTGGGGACTACAAAGGAACTATGAAAGCCCTACTGCCTATGTTTGGCACGGGGTACCAAGTAGCGCGAGACGTGGTTACGTTCAAAAAGCAAAACGGTAAGTTCTTACACAGACAAGCGGAAGTTGACTTTTCTAAGCTAGACCCTAAGTACAAAGAGTTGTTCCAAATGCTGCAGGACCGAAAGCTACTAGACGTTGGTATGGAGCAGGACCTAGCTGAGTTTACTAGGATGAACACTGGTTCTGATACGCTAAACAAAGCGAGCGGTGCTGCTAGTGATGTAACACACCGACTGTACCAAGCAGCTAGAGTAGTAGAGATGTACAATCGTGTGTCTACAGCTGTAGCAGCCCACGATATGGCGATTAAGCAACCGGGTAAGATTAAACACCTAGGTATGACGCCTTCGCAGTTCGCTATGAAGATTGTTCAAGATACACAAGGTGACTTCTCTAACACGGACGCCCCAAGAATTCTTAAGCGACTTCCTAAGCTAATGGTTCAGTACCGTAAGTATCAATTCATGATGGGTTGGGTTTACGCCAATGCAGCGAAAGCCGCGTGGTCTGGAACAACTGCGGAAGAAAAAGCAGTGGGGTACAAGACCCTAGGGTACATGCTCATGCACGCTGGTGTGTTTGGTGGTGTTAGAGGTTTGCCGTTCATCGGCGTAGTAGCTGGAGCGTTCTCGTTATTCTCAGGTGGTGAAGAGCCTGAAGACATCGAACGTATTATTGGTAGATACATCGACGACCCGGAGTTAGCGAACCTAATATCTAGGGGACTGCCTTCTATAATAGGCATAGATATGTCAACCAAATTAAGCCAAGACAAAATATTCCATCCCGCACCTTTCATAGACTTAGAGCTTTCACAAGAAGGGCTTAGAGACGCTTTCTTCGGTACCGTCCTAGGTCCGACAGCTAACACGGCGTCTAGTATGGTACGCGCTACAGAGTATGCTACCGAAGGTAACTCGTACCGCGCTATAGAGACCGCTATGCCTAAAGGTATAAAATCCATTATGGAGTCGTGGAGAGTAGGTACCGAAGGGTACTCTCTAAGAAACGGAGACCTAGTGGCTGACCCGAGCCAGTTTAACAAGCTAGCTTTGGTAGCAAACGTACTAGGTATTCCTGCCGCTGACTTGAGTAAGCTTAAGTGGACCTACGGTCAACAGTACGAGCTGAAAGAGTACTTCAGCGAAGCACAGTCTGACATTAGGAACCAGTACATGGCTGCTGATAAAGCAGGTGACTTCAATAAGATGTCCGAGCTTGAAACCAAGTTCGACGAGTTACAGGACGCTAAGGACAGAGTAAGACCGTTCTTCAACGATAACTACAAGGCCCTTAAGCGAACTTCTATTAGGTCACTGTTAAGTGCTTCTAGGAAACAAGAAAAACGAGAAATCAACTACAGACGTACTTTGGGAACCGACTAAATCGCTCGCCTTGGTAACGGCTTAAAAGTACCACTAAAGGCTCGGTTTCCTCTTTTTTCCGGGCCTTTCTTTTTTGAGGAGAAAAATGTTTCACACTGCGGAAGACTATAAACCCCTAAGAAAACTTACCGATAACTTCGAAGTCATCTTGGCTGAGTACCTAAAGGTGTCATCCAAAACAAAACAGTGGCCTGAGGCGCACCTACACAATGGCAAGTGGGAAGCGTACGGTATAAAGTTCCAAGGAGAAGACCTGCTTAACGAGTGCCCTAAAACTACTGAGATAATAAACAGTATTCCTGGAGTATTCATAGCTGGATTTTCTGTTTTGAAAGCGGGCTGTGTTATAACACCCCACGTAGGTTACACCGACTCGGTATGGAGGCTACACCTAGGGTTGATATGCCCTCCTAACTGTTGGATACGTGTTGGGGAAGAAACACACCACTGGAAAAAGGGGGAAGCTGTATTATTTGACGACACTATAGAGCACGAGGCGGCTAACGAAAGTGATAGCGACCGCGTTATTCTTATAGTGGATGTCAAGAAGTAGGTAGCCCGTCTCGTCGGCTAGTCGGCTAGGTCACACCCCCTGGAAATCGCCTCATGAATAAAGAGACTAGGTTGGGGATGCCCTAGCTGCAAGTGTTTTTTAACAGCACACCGCTTGCTGGCGCCGTTGCGGGGTAAAACATAACAAACGTCCCCGCAGGGGAATTACTCTACATCTAGTAGTGTCTCAGTAGCAACACCTTCGTCCGTCTCAACTATGTTGAGGGGAGCGTTATCACCAAACAACTTACCGTAGTTGAACTCGTAGCAACGAGTCTGACCACTTGGAACTGTTGTTCCTGAGCCGATGTAACACTTAGCGGCAGGCTTACCATCGGCGTGGTATATTAAGTACCCACCGATGTCCAACTCTTCTTTCATAGCTGCAGGAGCAACACCGTGTTCCTTACACCAATCGTTAACAGCTTTAGACGTTATGTACACCTTCTTGTCTTCCGTGCAAACTCTACCAATAGCAGGGGCGCGTAGCATTTCCATCGGCGCTTCCTTCTTTTTGGCTCTAGCGTCACCGAAGCGCATCGTGATGATGAGTCGTCCCGGTAGCGTAGATATAAACTGCGCGATATGCTCGCTGATATCTGTGTTACTTTCCTTACGGTTTTCACGCATCTTCGTTACTTGCCCTAGCGCCCACTTCTTCATGTCGGCGGTACCAAATGATATTAGGCCTAGCTTCTCAGCAATCTTACCGGCTACTATAGCAGTAACAATAGTGTCACGGTAGAAACGCTCTTTGTTATCTTCGTTCGACTTTGGATTAAACTTACCCCTAGCCGCAGTTAGTTGTCGGCGTACCCAATCGTGGTTCTTAATAATAAACCTAAGGAACGGTCGACACGCTTCGCCATAAACGTGGTCCATGTGGTCCTCGATGAATGACTGCGTAATATCCGGGAACACTTCAGACCTATAATTCTCGGGCAGTTGAACTTCGAAGAAACGCAGTTGCGTAGCTTCAACTCTGTAACCTGCCGGTAGCTTACTGATGTTCTCATGTAACGAGTCGTTCGACGTTATGAAACTATTCTTAAACCACTGCCCACCAACGGTAGAAAATTTACCGTTAGAACCTAGTCGTTCTTTGTCTCGTCCGTTAGCTAGGGCGTAACCTGTTCTAGTCAACTCGTCTGGCGCTCTACCTGAGAACTCGTCAAGTAACATAGGGACGGCGCCCATAATAGCGATACGTTTAATAGCCGCGTTTAGTGTGGAACCCTGCTCGCCTGTTTGGCGTTCCATAAAGGAAGGGTTTCCATAAAAACCACAAGCTATCTTAGCTGCGGTAGACTTACCCGTTCCACCATGTCCAGTGAAAGCGAGTGGTAATCCGTGCCAGTTAGAAGAACCCATGAGTTCAACTAGTGCTGACCCCATAGAATGACATAGGGCGAACTGAAAAGGTTCCGCTCCCGGTCTGTTGTACAGCGTGTCTATGTTAGCGGTCCACTGCTCTAGTGTTCCTGATGTACCGAAGTCCACCGCTACGTCCCGCGGAATATCCTCGTCGCATAGTACTTCTTCCTCACCGTCCAACTTAATCATGTTGGTTCCCATAACAAAACCTTTACGGTCTTCGGTCCACCCAAACTGATTGTACGTCTTGGTTTCAATCCTCCACGCTTGGAGTGTTTCGATAAGCCCCTCTGCAAATTCAGCCATGTCGTTCCTCGATTTGTTTGTCCTCATTAAGAATACTTCGTGCGCCGCTAGTGTCTTCGCCATCATGTCAGTAGACGCTAACTCGGAAGTAGGCATGAAGAACTCACGCCACTTGCCATTCTTTTCCTTTGCACGCCAATGAATTACCCAAGTGCCTTCTGAGTCTTGTATGCGGTTGATTGGGTATATAAACGACCTACAGAACGGTCTCCAATGTACAACACCATCGTCATCTTTTATCGACCTAGACAATGACTTACCGTTCCAACGATAGCCGGTCATCGGCCAATATGGAATTTTCTGCCCTTCTATTACCGGTACTGTCGCAGGCTGTTCGTCGTCCGTTTCCGTTTCGTCCTTAGCGGACTCTGCTTGTTCCTTGTTGCCTAACTGTATTGAGAACTTGCACTTGTCAGCCATGTCACAAGACTTCATACACTCAATGTGTTTATCCATCTCAACACATGAGGTCGGCCCGAACTCCCACTCGTCAATCTTAGCTTGGGTTTCTTCAAACGTATAACCCTTGTACCCTTTACTCCACTCGTGTATTAGTTCCGTACCGTTCTCACAGTGCTTAACCACACCAATGGCTCTGTGCCAATGAGGCTCAGGTATGTCACCTTTCTTATCTCTGAAGTCGCGAATAGCATTACAGTGCTCTGCAATTACATTGGCGTCTGCCGTAGGGTAATCTCCTAGCGCCGCAGCGAACGGGTTAGCCCCTTTACTCTTGTCGTAGTTGTTAGTAGGCGCAGGCTGTACGTCGTTGTCCTTGATGTACCCTTGGAGTTTTTCACGTATTGTTTCCGCAGGGTACTGCTTACCTAGCTTGACTAACTTAACCTCAACGGGAGGGTTAGTCTTACGGTTATGAGTACCGACCGGTCGTAGTATCCGAGCGCTATCCATGTCAACAGCCCTGTCAGCCTTTAGCCCCATATGAGTCGTGACGTCCCTCTTGAGAGCAGACAGTTCCTTCCACACTTCAGCGTCCACGTCTTCATCTAGCGAGAAGTAACAGTGGTACCCACCGCCCGACGAAGTTATCGTAGGGGTAAGTTGTAACACCTTGGCTAACTGAACGATATCTGCTAGCGCTTCTTCCCTAGTAGCGTACTTTTTCTTATCGTCGCCGCCAACGTCGAAGTCGTCGAACAACGAACGGCACGCCACCACGTTTTCTTGGGTTCGTATGCGCTTCTTCTTTTTTCGTTCATCGTCGTACCAATCACCAAAAGAGTTCACTGCGAAGTAAACTGTCTCACCTTGGTCGTCGAAGAACTCAGCTGCTAGCGCCGCGTCCTTAGCGCTATCGTACTTCTTGTACTTAAACCAAACGCCACCTTTGCCTGTTGGTGTAGCTAAGGCTATTATCTTCGCCCCGCTGTCCGGTAGTACTAATTCTAAAAATTGTTGAATCCCCATTTTCCACCTAAGTTGTTTAACAAATTCGTTTGAACTTTTTATTAAAACATAAAAAACCGGGGCGAACCCCGGCTTCCGTAATACCGCACTTAGTCGTCGAAGTCTAAACCATCTAGGGCTTCGTCTACATCATCCACTTCTTTAGCTACTTTGACGTCTTTAATGTCAACCTTCTTTTGCTTCTGGAAGTCGAATTTTAGTTCTACTTCGTCATCACCGCCACCGTTTTCATCGTAGACTACTAACTCTACAACTTGTACAGCTTGAACCTCAAGTGACGTGTTTTGCTTACCGTCTCTTGACCAAACGTGTGTTGAACACTGCACATTACAAACCGAACCGTTACCTATAAGGTCAGTTATCGGGTTGCCGTAGATGTCTACAACTACTACAGGGCGCTTCGGTTTACCACCTACACCAAACGTAGATGACTTCTTAAGCTTCACTTGCCTAAGCCCGTCTTCTAACACTAGGTCGTGCTCTTGGTTTCTCTTGAACTTAGGGAATAAGCCCGTGTCTTTGTACTTGTCTGCTTGAGCGTCGTCTAGTACTACTTGGATTGTCCAATTACTAGTGCCTTCCCCTTGGTATGGTGCTTCGGGTTTGTCTGCTTGCAGTTTAGTCCACATTACTTTTACGTTGTTAAACGAATAATTAGCTATTTCAGCCATGGTGTTTCTCCTTTTTTACTTGAATGTTAATCGTCAAAATCTAAGTTATCTAGTGCTTCTTCTATGTCGTCGAAGTCTTCTACACTAGCTTTTGGCTTAGGTTCTTCCGGTTCCTTTTTTACTTCCGGCTTAGGCTCAACCTTCACCGGCGCTTCTTCAGCCTTTTCTTCTACCTTAGGGGCTATCGCGAACCCCCCTACGTTATCAATCGGGGAGTCAACTACACCGATAATCTTATCGATGGTTTCGCTCTCTGTCTTGACTAGTTCGTCTATCTTTTTTAACTCATCTTCTTCGACGAAGCGTATTGCTTTGAACGTCAGCGACGGGTAGTCACCTTGGGAATTAAATCCTAGCTGAGTTACTACGTACTTAGGGTCAACGCCACGCTTGGATAACTGCGCACCGTATTGCCCTAGGGTCTTCAGTGCATACGAAGTTACCTTAAGTAGCATCGGCTCACCTACGTTATCGAAAGGGGTAACACAGAGTCTTATAGAGTCTGAGCACGACTTACCTTTACCACCTTTGTCTGTTATACGAGCACCCCATTGGTTATGAGGGCATATAGCACACTTCTTAGATTGCGGTGCATCCGCATTTTCTGAAGGTGTAGCCCCGTTGTTAGAGTAACAAGTCGGCTTAACGAACCCGCTGTCTTCAAAGCCGTCAGCGTAGTACACCTTGGATTTGTTAGGGTTCGACGCTAGTATTATAACCTCGAGGTTATCCTCGCCCATAGAGTCTCTGTACCCATTGTACTCCGCGCTGAAGACTCTATCTTTGTGCGTAATAACTTTAAACCCATCGGGGGTGCCTGCCGCTGCGAACGGGTTAGTACCGCTTAGCGTTCCTTTTAAGTGTGCAGGTACTTCTACACTTAAGTCCATCATGTCGCTCATAATTATTTACGCCTAAAGTTTATTACTTGGGTTTCACTCCAATTGATTCCAGGTGGTAGGTCTTCGTTCTCATCGCGGTACTGCTCTACAGCAGTCTTGTTAACTCGACGCTCCAACATCTCCCACGCACCGTCTTCTTTAATGAAGTCTAGTAGCGTGTCCCAATCAGCAACTGTCGCTGACGCTCTTGTGGAACGGTACGCTGTACCAACACCATTCGAAGACACGTTATCAATACCACGTTCATTAAAACGCTTCAAGAATTCTACTTCGATGTTACCCTGCTTATCTTTGTCTCCTGCATCGTCCGCATTGTAGTCCGCTTTTCTTCGGGCTCTACGGTCGCGCAGTGCGATGAATAGTTTCAATAAAGAAATATCATCCATTTCACTCGCTTTTGCCATTACTGCTCTCCTTTTTGTTTACTAACCAACTGTTGATGTCAGCTTCGTCCCAACGAAGAACCTTTTGGGAGACTCTTATAGGTTGGGGGAAACTAACTTCACGCCTACGTAGGGCCGGTAAAGCGCCCTTTGTAATTCCTAATTTTTCCGAAACTTCTTCCGGTCTAAGTAAGTTCATATAAGTCTAAATCCTTCCGTATGTGTTCAAGAGAGTACAAGAATACCCTACTAATACGAACGTGTCAAGCTATATGTTCGCCTCTGTGTGCTTTTATTTCATCAAGCAACGCACCTTGCATTTTTTGTTTGTTCTTGAGCCTTGCGTATATACGTTTCTCGACTTTTGTACCCTCAAGCATGATGATAAAGTTATTCATTTTCTGCCCCGGTCTGTTGATACGACCATTAGCTTGCTCGAATGTTTCGTTAGATGTTACGCACGAGTACCAAACGATAGTACTAGCCGCTGTCAGGGTCAGACCATGTGACATCGCAGCCGGTTGGGCTACTATCACCTTAAGGTCTTTCCCTTTTTGGAAGTCTCCGAATATACGGTCGCGCTCGTTCTTACTAACTCCACCGTAAATAGTTTCTACTGTGAAGTGCTTAGCTAGTTCCCTCGAGACCATCTTGACTGACGATACATAAGGTACGAACACAATTACTTTACCTTCAGCCGCGCTGATAATATCTTTTGTTTCTTGGATGCGTGGGCTAGAAGGTATAGTCACCTCAGTACCGTCATCGGCGTAGACAACACCACACGCTATTTGTATTAGCTTGCCTAACTTAACCGCTTCGTTAACTGCTGTGATGGCACCACTGTCTGCTTGAGTCCGCAAGCGGGTAAGCATTTCGTTGTAGGCCTTGTTCTGTTCCTTGGTTAAACTTACTTGTCTAGTCTCGTACATTAGTGGTGGTAAGTCCATACACTCGTCCCTAGTAAACCTAACCGAGGGTTGCATAATGTCCTTAACTGTCTCTAGCGCATCGGGTTTAGGCATCCATACAAACTGAGTTATCTGTCGCATAACCTGCATCTTAAATCTGTTGAAGTAAGGCGGAACCTTTTCAGGTACCAACAACTTACACTGAGCCCATGCGTCAGTTGGAGCGTTAGGGGTCGGTGTGCCCGTCATACCCCAACAGGCACGCTTTGGTGTATGCTTATTAATTATTGTGTTAAGTACTTTCCACTTATCAGTACCCGCGTTTCTTGCACACTGAGCAATCTCGTCTACAACAACTAGACCGATGTCGGGCCTAGTACGAAGGTCTTCTTCGATTATAGCGACACCGTCATGGTTAATAATGTACACGTCCACATCTAGGGCGAGTAGCTTCTTGCGCTTTTCTCTTGTCCCATGCACAACTGAGAACGTCAGGTGTGGAAAGTGGTTAAACAACTCGTCTGCCCATGTTCGTTCCAACGTAGACAGCGGCGCTATGACTAATAATTTCTCTGCAGCGCCTATACTACGTAGGTAGTCGTACGCCCATAAAGACGCTAACGATTTCCCCGTACCTAACTCACTTAAGTTGAACGCTCGATTGTACATAGATAGAAAAGCTGCGGCTTCTAGCTGAGCCTTAAAGGGTTTAAACCTACCCGGCCAATCGTAGTGGTGCCTTATCGGCGCCGGTGCGTCAAATCCTAAGCTGCGTAGCACCTTGGTTTCGTCCATCTTGTGGGGTACTGCTATTAAAGTTTCCCCTTTTACTTTTATCGTCTTTGCTGACGCTATAACATTGAGTATCTTGTCCGGTTCTTTGACCTTAAGTACTAGCGCCCTCTTCTTTTTCCAAACCAACATGTTCTGTCTCCTCGATTAACTTCTCTAAGTAGTGCTGTGCCTTATGTAGGTCTACAATACCGTTCTTTTCTTTGTAGCGACACACATACTTAATGATGTTGCCCTCCAAGTAACCGAGTTTGTTTGCGACTATAAAGTCCCAAGGCTGTATCTCAGTCTGGTAGTGTGCACCGCTGACTTGCCTATCGTTTGCTATCATTTACTTTCTCCCTTTTTGTACATCTCCGGGTTTTTCGCGCGCCACCCTCTGTTTTCTTTTTGGGTAACTACCCTAGTGTTTGAGTCTTTGGCACTACCGCCCTTAGCTAAAGGTTTCTTGTGGTCAACGTCTTTACCGTCTCCCTTCGTAACTGTACCTTTTGCTATAGCGTGTCGTCGTGCTTTGTTCTGAGCCACGCGCTTAGCTTGCACGCTTGGTTTCTTGTTGTATGCCGCTTTGGTTTTAAGCGACTTAGCCGATGTCTTGGGCATTGATTACCTCCTTAACTTGTTCAACGTCGTCAACTACAATAGCAAGACCCTCTGCATTATTAATACCTTCTATCTCTCGGTCTTGGTTTGGAGTTGTGTTCTTTAACTTACCGGGTGCCTTAGTCTCAAAAGCCAAGAAGCGACCTTTGTAACACACTAAGATGTCGGGACATCCCGAACGTCCCATGCCGTTTGAAACGGGCATGTAGTACCACGCACCTATTGATACTAAATAATCTTTGACTTTCTTTTTAACTTTACCTTCAGGTGTCATACCCATAAGCTATACTCCACAAAATTCACATAGCTTACTACCGACCGGGCACCAATTGCGACACAGTCCTGACGGTTTGGCTTGCCACTTATCGGTGTCAAATGCTATCTCTAGGCGTTTAGTCCTAGGTAAAAACTCAGCCCAAATGTCTGTGATGTCATCTCTAGTGAATACTGCCTTGTCAAACTTACCGAACTTAAGCCAAATGAAACCGGTTACCACCTTGTCTACCCAAGGGTAGTAGATGAACGCCAATGCGGCGAACAGTTTAAGTTGGTTAGAGTCCGGCTTGTGTTTGCCCGTTTTCCAATCTAATAAGTATGCTGTCTTCGAGCCTACTACACCGATGTCAACGATACCTCTACACCATACGTCCTTCGCCATCCACTTGGTAGGCTTGAAGTTGTTGTTGATAGCCATACGTTGCTCAACTAACCGCTTACCTTCGTATGTGAATATCTTATCCACGTACTTCTTGTACTTCTGTAAGTCTTTAGGTAGTTGCGCTGTACCATTAGCGTAGTCCTCGAGGTGCTTGTGTACTTTGTTGCCCCAAAGCGATGCTTCGTGTTGTTTCTCGTGAGCCTCTTTAGTTACTCGTGTCAGTTGGTACCTACGTGGGCACGTCTCGAACGCTGTTAGCGCTGAGTAACTCCACGGTTTAGTTAAAGTCGATTTCATCAATTACCTCACCCTTTTCCTTGTGCTGTTTAATGCACTTGTTAAGCATTTGTTCATAAGCCACGTCGTAGTTAGCCCCGTTACGAGCAACTCGGTCTGCGTAGTCTTCTGCTATATCTTTACAATCTTCTATGTAGTCCATGTGTCCTCAATGTGTAGTTTAGTTATGTACCCTATGGTCTAAAAAAGTGTACCCTAACACTCACCCACATGGGGGGTAAATCTCGTTTATTTTGCAGCGCCATACGTGTCAGCTATGTCTCCTTCGCTCCACGTAAGTAGTTCAGGCCACCATGTTGGAGGCGTTCTCATTATGCGTTGTACTGAATCGAGTGTATCTTGTGCTTCATCTTCGGGTACAACGTAAACTAGTTCGTCGTGCACCATCAAGGCGGGTATTAGTCCTAACTCGGACTGCACATCCAAGGCGTTATCAGCGATTACATTCCTAGCGAGGTGTTGAACAATGTTCTCAACAATCTTACCGGCATAAATCCTAGCCTTGTTACGTCCCTCTCCGTAGACAAACTCACTTCGTCCCGTTTCCTCGTTGACTTCGGTGCGCAGATTAGGGTAACGAATTACACCTTTCGGAGTTTGAAGTCCTTCCGGTGTTGGATACACCATACCCCAAGGGTCTACTGCACCCCCTTGCGCCCCTCTCATAATAGTAGGTAGCACGTTGTGACATCTACGCCACGCTTGGGTTATATCTGAGTAAGCCCTTCGCCACGTATCTACAATGTCTTTAGACTCTAGTAGGTCGATGGTTACTCCACCCATAATCTTCGCTACCTTTTGGAACGTAATGTGTCCGGCTCCAAAACCTAGCCCGAGGTGGGCGACTTTACCTACTTGTCTCTGTTGTTTCGTCACAGCGCCATCGTCTACACTATATAAGGTAGCGGCGAACTCTTTGTAGAGGTCCGCGTTCTCAGGGTCAGCTTGGAACAACTCCATGCTTGAAGGTACCTTCCACAAGAAGTGGTTAACTCTCAACTCAATACCCGATAGGTCAGCAACAACTACCTTGTACCCTGGCGGTGCTATAAGAGAGTTTCGTAAAGCATCGGATAACTTAGGGTCATATGGGTTAATGCGTGGGAGGTTTTGTGGATTGTATCCCCACCCCGACCATCTACCCGTTGTATCTGCCCCATAGTATTTCAAAGGGATAGGTACTTTGTTCTGTGGGTGTGCCCCGGCGGCGACTAGGAACGCTTGAATTCGTGTACGTAGTATTGTACTCTTGGCGTCTAGTCTTGCGTTAGCGGCCACAGCTACCAAAGGGTTAGGGTGTTCTTGTAAAGCTATGAAGTCTTCGTCGGTCTTAGCTAGTGCCGGTATCTCTTTACCCGTTCGCTCCGATGTTTTCATAGGGACTTCTATTCCTAAGGTCTCTAGGAACTTACCGAACTTCGGTGCCGATGAAAGTAGTTTTAGTACCGCTTCGACCGCTTCGTCGTCGTCCATGCCTAATTCAAACACGTCCATCTGTTTGGCGGCTTCTATTAGTGCCAAGCGCTTACGCTCAACTTCTTTCACTAGCGTTTCATTAAGTAAGTCAACGTCGCAGTCGAACTGTGGCTCAATGAGCGAGCGTATAGTCATATCTATTAGTAGCACCTCTGACTTCTTCGTCTGCGGTATGAGTCGTCTAAGCAGTCCGTAGCATTGGTCTACGTCTTCCTTATTGTACTTACGCATACCTACAATCTCTTGCTCAGTAAAGTCGCACAGATGTCTACCCTTTGTCTGCAATAGGGCGGAGTTGTCCTTGTACCCAAGGTTGTAGTGATGTACCAACTTAGCTAACGACAACCCTACGTCTTTTGCGTGGATAGGTCGAGCCATAGATAGCGTACAACCCCACAGCTTTGGTTTAATATTCAAACGCCAAGATAAAATCATAGAGTCAAACCCGGATAGGTTATGTCCTACAACCCAATACTTAGACCAATCAACTTTCGCGCAGTAATCCTTTACGTTTTGCTCACCGAATATAACTTCGGTGTCCTCATCGTTGAACTTAAAAGCACAACTAATGATTTCCGTCTCAGGGTGCATACAGTATGCGATAGGTGACATCTTGGTTAGGGAGTGACCTACGTCCCAAAAGGTCTCTAGGTCTAGTGTACAGATTTGCATTCGTCCTCCTTTTAATTACTCGGGGGCAGAGATAACGTAGTCTTCCCCAAGTGGTTTGACTCTGTATTCATCGTCATCGAACCACATAGGAGCAGTATCTCCCATGTCTTCCCAATGTTTAACCTTAGTATCGCAGCACAATACTGCTAACTTCTGAATTTTATAACCTTCAGCCCATTGATGTATCAGCGCTGCGTGTTTATGTGGTCTCATATTATTCTCCTTTTAGTTTAGTGAGTCATCTTTAGAAACAGCCGAGACAGCGGGCAGTTGAAGTTCCTCTTGGCTATTAGTTCCTTAACCGATGCTTCTCTACCGGGGGGTGGCACTCCCAACCTCGTTCGCTTGTGGTGCAGTGGCGACTTACTAAGGGCTTCAGTGTCCCTCACACCATTTGACAGTCTTGTCCTTGTGGTACTTAACGGTACGTCGTACTTATCGGCAACCTCTCTAGCCGTTAGCGTGGTACCGTCGGACAACACAAACTCTTTAACCGTGTACAATCGAGACTTTCTAGGTTTTGTCATTGTCGGCTTCCTTCATGTCGTTGGATAAGTACCTTATGTCCTGAAGTGCTATGTCTACAGCACACTTAATGTGCTGTTCTCTGTCGGACCGAGGGTACTCTAGCAGTTCTTGTATTCCTACGAGCGTTGTTATAATACCCTCACACTTAACCTTACAGGCTTCGTTGTTATGTAGTTCCATAGGTTTATCGCATTACGATTATCGTTATTAAAACTACAATTATAGTACTTAAAATCCAACCAACTGCAACATTAGTTCTGTCGGCCACAAAATGTTCAACCGGTATCATTCTGTTTGCCTTAGGGGCTACTCGTTTGTGAGCCACATTTTTAATAGCCGTCTTACGCTTTGGTTTCTTGACTACTCTAACCGGGGTTTCTAGGGCTCGTTTCCTAGTCCAACCTTTATTCATTCTTACGTATACTACTCTTGGGTCTAACCCTGCTTTGCGTGCTTCCGCCGCTATGTTTCCTTTACGTTTCATTACTACTCTCCTTTTTATTAATTTAAGAAATCTCTGAGAAATGCTAGGCTTTGGTGCCTCCCCATCTTACGTAGGGCCCTTGTTTTAACTACTTGCACTTGCGGTTTAGTCATACCCATGACAAAGCATATGTCGTCCATTGATGTAACGTCCGACCCGCCTACACCGAACAGTAATGCTATGACCCTCTTCTCTTCAACAGTTAACACTTGCTTAATAGCTTCCCTACTACGCTCGTCATGAGTAAGGTATCTTGTCGGAATTATTGATAGTGGTGCTTCACTAACGATTCTGTGGATAGCCGTAGCTCTCTCACATAAAGTACTCCACTCGTCACTTGGTAACATTAAAACTCTCCTTGGCTAACCAGCCTATAAATACTATTAACCCCGTTAATCCCACCCACACTAGTGTAAGTAGTAACGCCTTATACAAGGTCAGACTCTTTGACAGCTAACATACGCTCTCGCTTGTCGTGCGACGTGTTTACTACGTATATTAAGTCTTCGCCGATGAGTCGTGCAACTGCTCGCTTCACAGTAGATAGCGACGCCACCGAAAAGTACGGGTGGTTCACTATGCTAGTGATGTTAACTCTACCGCTTTGGTGTGTCACATGACACAGCATCGCAAACTCTAGGTCGGTTAACAACTTACCGTCGCTAAGGTGTAACTCATCGTTCATTGTTCTAAGTATTAGTACTTCGTTCCACGCTTTCTTTAACGCTGTTGTATCTAACATATTGCTCCTTTTTGGTTTATTAATTACATTGTTGTTGAAATCGGCGGTTCTTACTAGTCCATACGCACTGGCTAGAAGGACACCCCCGACTACTATTTCGCCTACGTCGTACACTAGCTGTTCCCCATGGTAAGTCTGTGGGCGACCGCCGCTCTAGTTAGGGCATCAACGTCGATACCTAACTTGTCTACTACGTCTTCCTTTTCTTTTTTAGCCCTAACGACTTTCTCACTTACCTTATCCAAGATGTCTTGGGGTACGTACAGCTCTAACTCGGGCATTTCTTTTAGGGCTGTGTTAAGTGACGCATGGGATAGCAAGTAATCACGCAACTGAGTGCCTATGTTCCCAAACAAGTCAACAGTTTCGTCGCGTTTTGCCTCAGCAGCGAGCCTACGAGTAACCCACTCTTTAATAAGAGGTGTCATGTCTGACTCTTCAACGTCTATCGTATCCCACCTACTAGCATTTGGAGGAAGTTTAAGGGGGTCATCGGTAGGCGAGTCTAGCGTGTATTTAACTGAATTGAAACCCGCGTCTAGCCTAAACGATGTCGACATGGATTCCTCATGCCTACACCACTCTTTAGGCATTTTGTCCTTGAGTTCTGGTGCTGGTTTCCACAACACGCCCTCTACTGCTACACGTACGTCGTCATACAACGGCGTGCCTATATCAATACCTTCTCGCTTGTGCACCCTATTTAACTCTTCGTCCCTCATACTAAGGACTTTATGCTCCACGAGTGCAACTAGTGCATCTGTTCTTCTTACATAAGCCATTTTGCTCTCCTTTCTATATTGTAAACGAAATAGTTAACTTGTGACCACTTTTTATTTCATTAATTAATTTTTCTCGTATAACTTTCTCAGCTTCGTCTTGGTCTTTAAGATAACTATCAACAAAAACCCTACGGTCACTTGGTGAGAATGACGAGGGGATAGGTACAACGTCCGGCACATCGCCGGTTTCTAGTAGGGCTACGAATGAACGTTCGCTGTACGTTCGGTTTTCTATGTTCCCTTTCATTTTTATAAGTGCTGAGACGTACGCACACACCTCAACGACTTTGTCAGGCTTCACTAAGTCCATCGACAAAACGGTAGACCATTGATGTACTCGGTGCATACCTAGTCCGTAGCTTTCGGCTAAAGCTTTGACGAAGTGTCCCGTATCCCAACCACAGTCAGCAATACCCGTTGTTATCGCTCTAACTATCAGGTTCTGCTTACGCTTCGACCACTTACTAGTGTCTAGGGTTACGTTGATGTTATCTATTGACGCGTCTTTTGCTACTGCATAAGCGTCGTGTACTATTTCATGGATTGCCATATTATTTCTCCGTTATTTTAATTGCGTTCTTTGACATATAAGAAGTCCACCGCATTAGTGCTCCTTGGGTATTCGAACCCGTTAGTCGCTACGTTGTACATAGCTTGGGGGTCATCACTTAACTCTGCGATGATGTCGCCCGCTGATGAGTCGTGCCACGTTTGTTTCGCTAGGTACGAGGCTACCCACCAACCCAAACGCTTATCGGGAGGGGACATGCGGTGTATAGCAGTTACTGCGACTCTAACCTCTGTTAGTACGCTCAGCATCTTCTTCTTGTACGCGGGGTCAGGCGTTTGCACCTTAATCTTTTCGATAGGTACGGGTAGTCGTTTCTGTCCTGACCAATAGGCTCGAGCATTACTTACATGGTTGCCTAGTGCTACGTTAACCGGTGTAGTCCAAAGTTCAGACAATGCAAATGCTACTTTCTGTTCGTAGTCAATCGCTAAGTGTTGCTGTCCCTTGTGGTTGAGCCATGCTTTCTTAGCGGGTAACGTACACTCCTTATCCAAGTATAGCGTTGGGCAGTCCGCGTCCGAGGTTGTTACCAACTGCACGTTGTACTCGGGGTAAAAATTCCTATTGTCAGGGTTAGGGGTGTCCGTTATCATTAGTTCACCGGACTCGAACTCAACGAATACTCCGTTGACTACGTGGAACGCGTTGAATCTGTCCCACGATTTTCTTCTTGTTCGGTAATTCCCCTCATCTTCTTTGAAAAAGTTAGCACTAATCATGGTCTATCTCCTTTGTTATTACTTTCTTCACCGCAAACCTATACTCGGGCATACCGTCAAAGCTACTGTTGTTGCTTTGGTACAGTTCATCTCCCGCTTTGTTCATGGCGTCCTGTTCGCTATCAGCTTCAAGTGTTACCACTTCTGATATCACTTGGTCTATCGTCACCTCGTACTTCATACGCTACTCCTCTGCATCAAATTTAATTACATCACCGAACTTAAAGTCCTCTCGCCCCGTCGTTAGCCAAATAGTATCTACGGCTGGGGCTTCTATGTAGTCTTGGTCACCGTACCCATCTGTGAAGTACACTAGGCACTCAACGTCACCGGCGTAGTCTTCTATCCACTTGAACACCGGCTTGAACGATGTACCACCGCCACCTACGGGCTGTAACTTTATCGGTAGGTCGTCCGGTGTGTACTCTGCTGTCCCACCGATACTAGTATCGCAGTACAATACTGTTATCTTCTCAGGTAAGCACGTGTCCACAATCCTATTGATGTGTTCGTTGAAGTACCCTAACTCTTTTGAGTCTAAACTTCCTGACGTATCTACGGCTACAACTAACTCACCCATACGAGCAACGTAGTCAGTTCCGGGCAAGTAGACACCTTGACCAATAAACCTCCGATTCGGTCTATTCCATGAGTAACCGTCTTTAACTTTGGAACTCATGAACCGCTCTAGTTTCTCGTGCCAAGGGGTTACTACTGTGAGCATGTCGTCGACCATACGCTCAATAGATGATGGCAGTTTCCCTGATGACTTCGCGGCCTTAGCTGACTGAATTGTATCAATCTTAGCTTGGGCTTCTAGTTGGTGCATCTGCGACTCGTCCAAAGGCTTACCGTTGTCGTCGACGGGGTCACCGATGTCGTTGCCTATGCCACCGCTACCCATGTCGTCGTCGTTTTCATCATATAATTCTTCTGACGCGTAGTTCCTAGCGTCATGTAGTGTGACGCCACCATCAATAAAGTCTCCAACGTTTGCTTCTATGAGTGTGTCGTTAATGACTTTGTCACACGCTACGTTCCACGCTTGGTGGTCGCGGTGCTGTCTTCTTAACGCATGAGCCAACATGTAGTGCATGGCTTCGTGTGCCATCAAGAACATTAAGTTCTTGACTGTTAGGTTCTCAGCGAACGCGGGGTTGATTATCATCTGTCCCGTTGCTGACATACCGGCCGTTGGTACTGCATCTGAATACTGTATCGGTCGCTTAGACACAGCGGTGCCGAAGAACGGGTGGTCTAAAATAAGTAAGGCCTTGGCTTTACCAACCTTACGCTCTATCTCGTCTTGGTTTATAGTTTCCGCAACTGTTACTGCATTACTCATACTATCTCCTTTAAAGGTATAAGTTGTCGTGTCGTAGCACGACAACTTATGGTAAGTCTTTCGTTATCTCTCTACTAATGTTCATGCGATACTCGCAGTCAGTACCCATGTACTCGGTTCGGTTGTCATCTATTGACTCGCCTACTAGTATCAACTCCATGCTCAACGACGTAGTGCCGAACGAGTCCTCGAACAACCCTATTAGGTTCTCCCAATAGGCAACCTCGGGGTATGAGGCGTACCACTTCACGTCCCACCAATTGAACTCCATCATCGTGAACTCGTCCTTCGCACCATAAGTGTACGTGTTACGCTCATGTCCGGACGTTGTCGGTTCATCTAACGGGTGAAACTCGCTCTCCTTTGGCTTTCCGTGTAGTTTCTCACCGGCAACGAACGCTACTACGTCCTTGGTGTCACCGTATATAAGTATCGATACATCACTTCGGTATCCCATCTTCATTCTCCTTTTTGATTGCGAACTTCGCAATGTCTTTAAGTTCTAGCGGTAACCATTCACCGGTTATCTCATTGTCACAAGCACTACACCACGTATAGTCTGACAAATCGGTGACCTCCCACTTTTGTGTGTCGATATCCCATCTAGCATACCGACTGCGAGATGTGTTGGAACTCCCGCACAGTTCACACACTAACTTCTCGGGGGTACTCATACTAAGTTTGACATTTGGTTAACAAGACTATCTATCTGACTAACTGCTTTCTCACGCACAGTCTGACTATCTCTAAGCATGTCTTTGTTATTGGCGTACGTTCCAACTAGGCTACGTAGGTCATCAATCTTTGCTTGGATTGCTGGGTCATCTGATATGTTCACCTTATTCATACGCTCGGCTACATCTACCATGTTGTCGATTAGAGTATCGCGGAACACACTACCGTCGTTTCCTATCGGTACTGCTAACTTCTCGATTGCCCTACGCATTGGCGTTATCATTGACTCAAGTACATGCTTGGTTGCGTTACTACCCGCATCATCTAACTGCTGTTGTAGTGACTCTTTGTCCTCGTCGCTGATGCCTACTCTAAAGTCACCAGTAGTTGGAACTGGCATGTATCTTACGTCGATGCTGAACTTGGTTCTCATCTCGTCCGCTGATGGATAGTCGCTAGGGTTCGCTAAGTTCGGCTTACCTTTCAATACTGCAATTTGTGATAGTCTGTCTAGGTCTGCGGTAACTTCATCGTCCCACTTGCTATACAACTCCCATACTGCTTGGTTCGCTTGGTCAACTAACTGTCTAAGTCCTTGAGTAAATTCCATGTAGTGGTCTATGTTCAACATATCTACACCTGTACTCCAAGGAACTGTGTTCTCTTTCACGTACACATATACCTCTGAGAATTTGCTGATGGTTTCCTTGACTTTGTTGTTACGCCCCTCAAATAGGTGCTTATTCACATTACCCGCACCGTACTTCTTACTTTCCTCTTGGTCTAGTTTGTACGGTGAGTACATGCGACGTTTCACGCTAACTAGCACAGCTTTCTCATCTAAGCCTTTGATGCTTACTGATGGTCGCGTCGGCGTTACTTGTATCTGGGGTTCATCAACGACGGCCACTTGCTCAACGATGGTGTGCGATGAGTCGTGCTCGACGGCTTCGTTTATGGCGTTCGCCAATAGGTCATTCATGTTCATACTAATTTCCTCCCATAAAGATATCTTTGTTAGCTACAGCCCAAGTAATAAAGTCTTTCGTCTGTTGCAACTTAGGGTGTAGTCTTAGGGCGTCAGTTACGTACACCATCTGAAACTCCTTAGGCATACGAGCGATGTACACCATATCTCTACCGAACGACACGGGTTCAGCGGTCATGCTGAGTGCTGTCGCTACGGCGTACTTAACTGCGGGTTCTGACGGTACTTCTACTTTGTCGGGTGATAATCTAATTGAATCAACCGACGGCATCTTACTCATAAGTGAACGTGCCGCTACCCACTCGGCCGCCGCTCCCTCTCCAACCTTACCCTCACAAGCATACATGTATAAGTCGGTCGGTAACTCTCTCGGTACTTCGGTGAACAGCTGTGTCCACGCTCTTTGTGTTGGATTGACCGAACGCATAGGGTCAAAGTCGTTCAACAGTTGCGGTCTAAGTCTCATGAACGCAATACCCATTGGGTCTACATCATGCTCCATCGCCCAACCACACCAATCGTCTAACGATGTTTCCATCTCGAACTCATACATACGGTTCGATAGGTGGGTTAGCATCTGTTTCGCTCCCGCTTTGTCCTCTACTCTGTTACCCGTTACGATGAACCGCACGTCTTTGTCTAATTTGAACGTGGGTGTCTTTCGTTCCAAGATAAAGCCCGCAGCCCACGTTTGGTGGTGCGTACTTGATTGCGGTAGTTCTTCCAAGACAATGAGTCCCGCTCCCGTTCCCTCTCTGAAGTTGTAGAACATCTCGGTCGGGTTGAATATCGTTACACCATCATCAGTTACTGATGGCACACCTGTGAAGTCCACTACGTCGTGGTTGTTAACGTGTACCACTAGGATACGGTCATCGCTGATGTCTAAGTTGTGTCCCACTTGTAGACAAGCGTCAGACTTCCCCATTCCCGGTTTCCCTTTGAAGAACGGTACAGCTGATGGTGATTTACGTAGGATTGATGTCGCTACGTCTACTACTTGGTTAATCGATGGCATTGTGCTATCTCCTTTGGTTAAATTTGGTTTCTTCTAGTGTACACACCGCTCAGCACAGTATGGTGCGTAACCGCCAAGTGCTACAAGGTCTACCAACTCATCTGTTGGTAACCAAGCGATAGGGCGGTCAGTTGGTGCATCGGGTCGTGATGCTGTTTGGTGCTTTGATGTAGTGGGCGAATAATTTGATGAGTTACCAAACCAATGCTCCATGTCGCTGTCGTAAACATACATCGGGAAGTGTTCCCCGTACGAATACACCACATACATTTGGTTGCGGTTATTTCTGTTGGCAAACGCGTGGCCGTTGTTGGTTTCAAAGGTTCGCTGATGAGTCGTGAACTCACTCATTTGGTCGTTGTTAATCTTCGGCATTGTATTCTCCTATTGTTAAAGTTTCTGATACCCACGGCATGGCGATACACTCACCCGATTGATAAACTGATAAGTCCTTATTCAGATAGTAGTCGCCACAACCACTCGCGAAGTTTAGAACTATCCAAGCAAACGGTATAGATATGAGTGTGCCGATTGTTATATCGGTGATTATCTTTTTGAACATTTGGGTTACTCCTATTTATTATGGAAAAGGGGTTGACAAGGTGGAAAACAGAGGTTAACATGACAGTACCTGTCATGTTAATGAGAGCGTATCAGCAGAAATTGTATTAATCCAAAGATTGCAATAAGACATTGTATTAAGACAATAAGACACGCGTAAGTCCTTGATATTCCTCGAATAAGACAATAAGACACGGTTTCTGAGAGAGACGGAAAGTTCCCTCGGGAGTAATCTATGGTGGTTGTCTTTTTGAACTTTTTATTCTCTAACTTTTTAAACTTTTATCTCTCTATTATATTATGTCTTATTGTCTTATTGTCTTAATAGGCTTATTTTTCCCCGCTACGAAAGCGTTTTGTATTAAGACACGCAATAAGACACGCAAAAGAGCGTCTTAATAGGTTTATTGGATAAAACCATAGCATACTCGGGTGAATACGCTATGGTTTTAAGTGGGCAACCTCTCGCCCACTTAGTTATTCTTTGGATTAAGCTACTTTAATCTCAACTGCAGTTAGACCCTCAACCTTAGCTTCAAGTAGTCGCATTGCTACATGAAAGTCCTCTGATAAAATCTCTTGACCTTTCTCAGTAGCTTTGTCGATACGCTTGCGAAGTGCAACTAGACTCTGAGTGATGTCAAGAGGTTTGTCAGCTGAAGCTTCACCCGCCGTCATTTCATACCAATTGGCAGACTCATCTACTAAGTACTTAACCACTTCATTACCTGAGCCGTCAGTGTTCGCACCATTGCCAAACATAGTTTCTTTCAACATCTTTTTGTTGGTTTTAAACGTGCCTGTCTTTTCGTTATAACGAGCGAACCCGTACTCATGCACCCAGCGAACGATACGGCTCTTACTAAGACCCGTTGATACCGCTAAAAGGCGGTCGAAAGCCGTTATATCACCATGTTCGTAAGCATGCCCTGCTACGTTGCACAATACTTCTTGCACGTTCGCACGGACTGTAGTTGTGGATTTTTTAATGCTACCGATTTTCTTATTGATTGCTTTAGTGTCTAACATATATTACTCCTGTGATTATAAAAGTGAAATCTATCATGACTTCAATAAGCATACAAAGACTTATACACTTATTGAAGTCATGCCATAACTTAATATGACATGACTTCTCTAAAGACATAACACGGCACGGCGTTGCGACTTTCAC
>FLOH01000795.1_pt1 | contig 57196 bp, 58 predicted proteins | sample 756751 | NCBI WGS metagenome assembly FLOH01 (sample SAMEA4026879, study PRJEB14308) | marine metagenome | biome: coastal water; material: water | depth 74 m
AAAAATGAATATGCCCCCCACAATTGTGGGGGGCATATTCATGCACACATCATTGCGCTCAGTCTTGCATTAAGTGGCCCACTTTTGCTCCGCCCAAGTGGTCCCTTTTTACTCCGCCGTTGACAGTTGGATTCTATCCACTAGAGGACCGACACCGATGGATATGAAAAAAATCGTTATCGTCTTCGCCGTCCTGCTGATGGTTTCTGGCGGCGCGATCAGCGTTTTAAAATGGCTTGAAATCGGGCCATTTGCGCCGGTCATCGTCGGTGCGGTCGAGGAAGAAGCCAAATCCGAAGAGCCACCTGTTGCAATCCCCATGGATGACCTGGTGATCCCGCTGTTTTCAGACGATTCGGTGGTGGCGACGGTGATGATCCACCTGAGCCTGGAAGTCCTGGGGAGTGAAAACGAGGAAAAAGTTAACAAGGTGCTGCCGCGTTTGAGCGACGCCTTCCTGCGCGATCTGTATACCTTCATTCCCAGAGTCGTGCGCAAACAGAAGAAGCTGACCGCAGAGATCTTGCAGAAACGATTGTTGATGACCGGTAACAAGGTTGTCGGCGAGGGCGTCATTAATAAGGTCGTGATCGAATCCGTAGTCGAGAGATAGATTGCCGATTTTTTTAAGTGAAACTCCAGGCAGCCGGTATATACGGGCCTTAAACGGCCCGAAAACGTCGCCGGGCCTAAATATAAGAAAAACCTAATAAAACCGCCGATTCAATGGCCTAGAAGCATACCTGCCCGCGTGCAATGGGTACGGTGCAGATTACTTTGAAATTGTCACCCGAGCCGGTTGCTTTGCCATATGCGTTCTGTCATTTTTCGCCTGTCTGAACTGAACGAATTCATGGGGAACGAGCCGGCACCCAATCGCGGCTCGAAACGAAAAGGGTATCTGAAGTATGTCGAATGTCTATTTTCTGATTATTGCCTGCGGCGCCTTGGCATTGCTGTATGGAGCCTACGCGGTCCGTCTGGTGCTGGCGGCGCCCGCCGGAAACGAACGCATGCAGGAAATCGCCGCCGCGATTCAAGAAGGTGCGGCGGCCTATTTGAATCGCCAGTATACGGCAATCGCCGCCGTCGGTGTGGTTATCGGCATATTACTGGGCCTGAAACTCGGGATCCTGGTTGCCGTCGGTTATTTCATCGGCGCAGTCCTTTCCGGCCTGGCCGGGTACGTCGGTATGAACGTCTCGGTACGCGCTAACGTCCGCACCACCGAAGCCGCCCGTAGCAAAGGCCTGGCGGGTGGGCTGGACATTGCCTTCAAGGCCGGCGCCGTTACCGGCATGCTGGTGGTTGGCCTGGCCCTGCTGGGAGTGGCGGGCTATTACATTGTCCTGCGCGGCATGATCGATACTTCCACGCCCGAAGGATTGCGCCACGTACTCGAGGCCCTTGTCGCCCTGGGCTTTGGCGCATCGCTGATCTCCATCTTCGCCCGTCTCGGCGGTGGTATTTTTACCAAAGGCGCCGATGTCGGAGCCGATCTGGTTGGTAAAATCGAAGCCGGAATACCCGAAGATGACCCCCGCAACGCCGCCGTGATTGCCGATAATGTCGGTGACAACGTCGGCGACTGCGCCGGTATGGCCGCCGACCTGTTTGAAACCTATGCCGTGACCATCGTCGCGACCATGCTTCTGGGCGCTATCTACTTCACCGGCGCCGCCCAGGAAAGCATGATGTTGCTGCCACTTCTGGTTGGTGCGGTCTGCATTGTTGCCTCCGTTGCCGGGACATTTTTCGTCAAACTCGGCGCCAACAACTCGATCATGGGCGCCCTCTACAAGGGGTTTCTCGCCAGTGCCTTGATTTCTGCGGTGCTTGTCGGCGGCATCGTGTCCAATTACATTGGTTGGAATACGGCCTATGACATGGCCGGGCGCAGCGTCAATGGCAGCCAACTGTACATCTGTGCAATGACGGGTCTGGTCGTAACCGGCCTGATCATCTGGATCACGGAATACTATACGGGCACCGAATACCGACCGGTCAAAAGTGTCGCGGCGGCGTCCGAAACCGGTCACGCCACCAACATCATTCAGGGGATAGCCCTGTCGATGGAGGCCACGGCGCTGCCGGTGATCGTTATCTGTGGCGGCATCATTGTCGCCTATTTGCAAGCCGGCCTGTTCGGCATATCGATGGCGGCGACGACCATGCTCGCCCTCGCCGGCATGGTTGTCGCCCTGGACGCCTTCGGCCCGGTTACCGATAACGCCGGGGGCATCGCCGAAATGGCGGATTTGCCCGAAGACGTTCGTAAAACCACGGATGCCCTGGATGCCGTCGGTAACACCACCAAGGCGGTTACCAAAGGTTATGCCATCGGTTCCGCCGGTTTGGCGGCGCTGGTCCTGTTTGGCGCCTTTACCGAGGATCTGGCCTATTACTTCCCGGATTTGAAGGTGACCTTCGCCCTGCAAAACCCGTTTGTCGTCATCGGCCTGTTTATCGGCGGCATGCTGCCCTATCTTTTCGGTTCCATGTGCATGATGGCGGTCGGTCGGGCCGCCGGCGCCGTGGTGGTTGAAGTTCGCCGCCAGTTCAAGGAAATCGCCGGCATCATGGAAGGCACCGCCAAGCCGGAATACGGCAAATGCGTTGACCTGCTGACCAAGGCCGCGATCAAGGAAATGACCTTACCGTCCTTGCTGCCGATTTTCGCACCGTTCGTCATGTACTTTGTCGTCAGTACCATTGCCGGCCAAACGGCGGCCTTCACGGCCGTCGGCGCCATGCTGATGGGGACCATCGTCACCGGCCTGTTCCTGGCGCTGTCGATGACCGCCGGTGGCGGCGCCTGGGACAATGCCAAGAAGTTCATCGAAGACGGCAACCACGGTGGCAAGGGCTCAGACGCCCACCATGCGGCGATTACCGGCGATACAGTCGGTGATCCCTACAAGGATACCGCCGGCCCGGCGATCAACCCGATGATCAAGATCATCAATATCGTGGCTATTTTGATGCTGGCTATATTGGCCTGATATCGAAGCGCCCACAAAAAAAAGGCCCCGGCGGTGATCCTCCGGGGCCTTTTTTAGTTAAAGCGACCGATATTGCTGAAAATCTGATCCCAGAAGTTCAGGGTGTTCCCCGAAGTCGGCGTCGTCCGTTCGACCGGCAGCACGTCTTTGCCATCTTCGGCGCCGAGTTTGCGAACGTTCGATACGATGCCTTTTTTGTCGAATTGCAGGATAACGATATTGCGTTCCTTTATTTCGGGTTCAAAGAAGGCGAGGGTTTCCGTACGCTGGGAGACGTAATACCAGGTTTCCTTGTCGAACATGGCGACGCTGGAGGGGGTGCCCAGGATTTCGGCGACTTCCGCCCGGGATTGTTCGCCCGGCGTAATCTCGCTCAGGCGTTCGGGGTCGGGCAAATTGCCGCGCACGTCTATTCTTGGCGTGCAGGCGGCAAGTGCGACGAGCAGACCTACGATGCCGACCTTCGCCAATATATTTCTTGAATGCAGGTAATTAGACATTATTACTAGCCACCCGGTTTAGGCGGGAGGCTCCTTATATTTCCGCGATGGACCCGATTCGCGGAGCATTGTATTTTATCATAACCGGTTCGGCAGACCGACCTCAATCACTCAGGATTTCGATGTTTAATAATATATTTTCCTTCAGCGATGAAAAGAAATCGGCCCACAGGCTATATATAGTCCTGGTCAAGCAGGCGCGCCAGTCCACTTTCTATGAGAATTGCGGGGTCGCCGATACGGTCGCGGGGCGTTTCGATATGGTCGTTTTGCACGCGGTACTGGTGCTGCGCAGGTTGCATCGCGAGGGCGATAAAACCAAAGCCTTATCCCAGGCCCTGTTCGATTACATGTTTGACGATTTCGACCTGAATTTGCGGGAAATCGGCATCGGCGACACCGGAATCGGCAAGCGCATCAAGAAAATGGGGACGGGTTTTTACGGACGCATGGCGGTTTACAATGAGGGACTGGATAGTGATGATGAGCAATTATTGAAAGATGCGCTGGCCAGAAATTTGTATCGGGAAACGGATCCGAGCGCGGAAAACCTGAAGCAAATGGGCGATTATATGCGCCGTGAAGCTGCTAATCTGGAACGATGCGACCTGGAATCCGTGATTGCCGGAGCTTTTCAGTTCGGATCGCCGCCGGCGTTTTCAGGTGCGGGGAATTCAGCTAAATGAGCGACACCACTACCCCTGTTCAAGTCGAATTCAGCCGTTTTGTCGATTGCGGAAAGCTGCCCTCGGGCGGCAAGTCATTTACAATCGAAGCGGATTCCCGGGAGCGGAAAGCGCTGGAAAGCAGATTATCCATCGATTCCCTGGGTTATTTGACGGCGGAATTTACAGTCACCCCGGGCAAGGCCGGGCTGGTCGTCCTGCGCGGGCGCCTAAAGGCGAATATTGCGCAAACCTGCGTTGTCAGCTTGAAACCGGTGCTCAGTGACATAGATATAACAATTGACAGGACTTACGGCTTGGCCGCCGATGACTTGTTGCGGGATCAGGGTGAGCCCGATGAGTACGGAAATTTAAGCGGCGGCGGGCAGACCAAAGATTTGCCCGATCCACCGGACCGAATGGAAAAAGGAGGCATCGACCTGGGCGAGGTGGCCAGTGAGGAACTGGCCGTGGAAATAGACCCTTTTCCGCGGCTTGCCGGCGCCGAATTGAAGGCCAGCGCCGGTTTAGGTGGGGGACTTGGACCCGAAGAAGTGAAAAATCCGTTTGCTGTTTTGGAAACCCTGAAAAAGAAACTGGAATAAGCCTTCGAAGCTTCTTGCCCTGAGGCTAATAAATGGTTATTAAGCAGCGCTTCCGACACCGGTATTCTGATCCGAGAGAAATATTTAAGATGGCTGTTCCCAAGAAGAAAATTTCTAAGTCGCGCCGCAACATGCGCCGTTCCCACGACGCCCTGAAGGCGAACACCTACGAGGAATGTTCCGCATGCGGCGAATTGAAGCGCCCGCATCACGTCTGCGCCTCCTGTGGCCAGTATAACGGCCGCGAGGTCGTGGAAGCTGGCGACGCAGCCTGATCAATTCGACCGGGCCTTCACAGATAGGGAATAATCTTTGAGTACCCGTTTGACGCTTTCCCTTGACGCCATGGGCGGTGACAATGCCCCCGAGATGGTCATCGAGGGAGTGGCGCTAGCGCTAGAAAAACTCGCCAATGTGGATTTCCTGCTTTTCGGCGACGAACGGCGGCTCGGGCCGTTGCTCGACAAGAATAAACGGCTGAAAACCGTCTGCCAAATCCGTCATACCGAAGATGTCGTCAGCGCCGATGAAAAAGCCGGTGCGGCGCTTCGTTCGGGCCGAAATTCAAGCATGCGGCTGGCGATCAACGCGGTCGCGGACGGCGAGGCGGCGGGCATCGTGTCTGCGGGAAATACCGGTGCCCTGATGGCCATGGCGAAGTTTGTCCTGAAAACATTGCCCGGAATCGATCGCCCGGCAATCGCCAAGAATTTCCCGACCATGCGCGGCGAAAGCCTGATTCTCGATCTTGGCGCCAATGTGGTTTGCGACGCCGACAATCTGGTCCAGTTCGCGGTGATGGGCGAAGTCTATGCGAGAAATAATTTCGGCATCGACAAGCCGTCTATCGGAATTCTCAATGTCGGATCGGAAGAACTGAAAGGCCATGAGTCTGTTCAGCAAGCTTTCAATATCCTGCAAAACATAGACCTGCCGATTCATTTCCATGGCTTCGTTGAAGGCGATGATATCGCCAAGGGCACCGTAGACGTTGTCGTGACCGATGGGTTCACCGGCAATATCGCGCTGAAAACGGCGGAAGGAACCGCCAAGATGATCGGCGCCTTCCTGAAGGAAACTCTGCATAGTTCGATACTGTCAAGAATTGGCGCGCTGCTGGCCAAACCGGCGCTTAACCGGCTGGCCATGCGTTTTGATCCCAGGCTTCACAACGGCGCCATGTTTCTTGGTCTGAATGGGATTTGTGTGAAAAGCCATGGCGGCGCCGACGGACTCGGTTTTGCCAACGCCCTGGAAGTCGCCGTCGACCTGATTTCCGACAATTTGAACGACGTCATCAAGGAAGAGATGTCCCACGTCGAATATACCGTCGAAACGGCGACCGACGACAAATGAGCTATCATTCACGGATAATCGGCTGCGGTTCGTACCTGCCGGAAAGAATAATGCTCAACGCCGAACTCGCGGCCATGGTCGAGACATCGGACGAATGGATTGTCGAACGCACGGGAATTCGTCAACGCCACCTGGCCGCCGACGGCGAAACAACGTCGGATATCGCCTTCCAGGCTTCGCAGCGGGCGCTGGCCCATGCCGGGATTGAAGCCGACAGTATCGACCTGATCGTGCTGGCGACGGCGACCCCGGATAATACATTTCCCTCGACGGCGACAAAACTGCAGGCCCGGCTGGGCATCACGAAGGGCGCCGCATTCGATATTCAGGCCGTGTGTTCGGGATTTATCTACGCCCTTGCGGTCGCCGACAATTTCATAAAGGCCGGCCAGGCGGAAAATGTGCTGGTCGTCGGGGCGGAGACATTCTCGCGCATTCTCGACTGGCAGGACCGTGCGACCTGTGTGTTGTTCGGCGATGGTGGCGGGGCCGTGGTGTTAAGCAGCAACGCAGGAGCGCCGTTGCCCGAGATGAAATCCGGCGTGCTGTCGACCCATTTGCATTCCGATGGCCGCTATGCCGACTTGCTGTATGTCGATGGCGGACCGTCGAGCACCCAGACGGTCGGGCATTTGCGCATGGCGGGTCGGGAAGTCTTTCGCCATGCCGTGGTCAATCTGGCCGCCGTCGTTGACGAAGCCCTGAACGCCAATCACCTGACCCGTGATGACATCGACTGGCTGGTGCCGCATCAGGCCAACAAGCGCATCCTGGACGGTACGGCCCGTAAACTGGGGCTGAGCCCTGACCGGGTCGTGGTGACCGTTGATCGGCACGCCAACACCTCGGCGGCATCGATTCCCCTGGCCCTCGATGAAGCGGTCCGCGATGGCCGTATCAAAACCGGCGAACTGGTGTTGCTGGAGGCCATGGGCGGAGGATTTACCTGGGGCTCGGCACTGGTCCGGTGGTAAAAGCGGAATTCCGCCCGGACCCGCGACGGGCAATTATTTAAAAACACAACCCTTTGATATTGACGGATTTATTCCGTAGGACTACCTTTCACCAATCATTTTGACGGTGGGGCTGATTGTTATGTCTGGAAGAACCATAACGCGCGCGCAATTGGGAGAGTCCGTATACCAGGAAGTTGGTCTGTCGCGGAGCGAGTCCACCGATCTTCTTGAGGCGGTCCTCAATCACATATCGGAAGCATTGGCGAAAAATGAATCGGTGAAAATCTCATCGTTCGGCAGCTTTTCCGTGCGCCAGAAGGGGCAACGCATCGGGCGTAACCCGAAGACCGGGGAAGAGGTTCCGATCCTGCCCCGCAAAGTCCTTGTCTTCCGTCCTTCACAGGTTCTGAAAAACCGGATCAACGACAAAAGACAACCCGGATAATTTTTATGACGGCAGCCTCCTCATCTGACGGTCGCAAGGAAAAATCCGCCGCGGCATTCAGGACGATCAGCGAAGTCGCGGGAGAACTTGACCTGCCCCAACATGTATTGCGTTTCTGGGAAACCAAATTCCAGGTCATAAAGCCCATGAAACGGGGCGGTGGCAGGCGGTATTATCGCCCCGAAGACGTCGCCGTTTTACGCAAAATCCGCAGCCTGCTCTACGATGAGGGCTATACCATCAAGGGTGTGCAAAAATTGCTGCTCACCGGTGGTGAGAAGAAAATTGCCGGCGCCGATGCCGCCGCACCCGAACAGCCGGCGGGCTTCATCGGTGACGCCAAGCGGGTGCAATTGAAGTCTGTTCTGGATGATCTTCTGGAAATTCAGGAACGTATTCAGGCTCCTTGAATAGTCCCATTGCGCTGTCTTTCTTCGGCCAGTATAGTGCGCCCTCGGCGCCGCAGAAAGAACGACGCCGGATGATTTTCGGAGCGTGGCGCAGTCTGGTAGCGCACTACACTGGGGGTGTAGGGGTCGGAGGTTCGAATCCTCTCGCTCCGACCAAAACCTGATCAGGGACGGCCGTATTGAGGCCGTCCCTTTTTTTTTGTTCTGGATCAAATTGGCCAGTCTTCAGGGCCGTGCGCTATTGACCGGTGTCGGTTGCAACACTAAGATTTTTGAATAATATCAAAGCTAAACAATCTGGCTGAATGTGGCGGCATTTTCAGGTGCCCGGGAGATTGAACATGGCTACCGAGTTTCGAAGAATTACCTTCAATCACGATGAATTGCGCAGGGCGATCGAAAATCACAAAAGCAATGGAAATGTCCCTGAGGGCGAAATATCGATTATCCGTTCAAAACGGAAAAACGGCCAAAACGGCTATGAAATAGAGGCGTTTGACCCGAAAAAGAGCAAAGTCCAGCAAATTTTCATCGCCGAGGACAATGCCCTGGAAATGTTGATCGAGTCTTGCCTGCTAGCGCGAATAGCCCTGCCAAGGGTGGCACGGAAGCTGGTTCGTGAAATCGATTCACATTTGTGTCTGGATCTCATTACCGAATGATCCTGTTCATAATAGCCCGGATATGCTCCAGGGCTAAATCGGATATTTACAACGGTTTGGGTGCTTTCTCTGTGCCGGCCGCAGAAATGTCTTTTTGCGAACCTGTCTGGGTCATATATTAGTCACGAAATCCTGATATCTGCGGAATCGGGTTTTTGAACGCGAACGACGGAAAAAAAATGTCTGAAGAAAAAGAACTTCTCAAGATTGCGGAAGCAAAATTGCGCCAGGTGCAGGAAGAAAACGAAAATCTTTCGTCTTCCTTTTTTGAACTTATGGATGCCCAGAAATCCGAAGCGGAGCAAATGGTTCAACTGACGGAACAGCTGTGGGCCCTCGAAGAAGCCCTGGCCCAAAGCAAAGAGAAGGCGATGGTGCAAATGGAGCTGATGAAATCGAAAATCGAGTCCGTCAATGAATACGTCCAAGACACTCTGGAGGCGGCCAGCAGAAATGCCTCGAGTATCGAACTGGCCGCCCGTGTATATGAAATGGGTCGAATTGCCGACATCAAAGAAATCGATAAACAGTTGGTGGAATATAACCAGAGTCTGGAAGAAAAAAATCCACTTGAATAGCCATTTTCCCTGCGCGTCATGATGCCATGTCGGGTCAGGTGGCAGGGTCTGGAAAATAAAATTTTCCGATAACCTATTGTATTAACAAGTAATATATGGACCGGATTTCAATAATATGACGGGGAGTCAGCCGATGGGATGGCAGGGTAGAGTATTACGGGTGAATTTGACGAACCACACCTGCACCGGCGAAGATTTGAATATGGACTGGGCCCATGAATTTCTGGGGCAGCGTGGCCTGGCGACCAAATACATGATGGCCGAAAGCGATCCCGCCGCCGACCCCCTGTCGCCCGAAAACAACTTGATCTTCGCCACCGGCCCCTTGACCGGCACTTCGGCGACCACTGCCGGACGCTATTCCGTCATTACCAAAGGCGCCCTGACCGGCGCCATCGCGTGTTCCAATTCGGGCGGGTATTTCGGGGCGGAATTGAAATACGCCGGGTGGGACATGATAATTTTCGAAGGAGCCTCGAAAAATCCGGTTTATCTCCTGGTGCTCGACGACCATGCCGAGTTGTTGGACGCGTCGGAATTTTGGGGCAAATCCGTTTGGGAAGTCGAACCGGCGCTCAAGGCCAGGCACCAGGACCCGCTTATCAGGGTTGCCTCTATCGGTCGTTCCGGGGAATTGGGCGTCAAGTATGCCTGTATCGTCAATGACCTGGACCGGGCGGCGGGCCGCTCGGGCGTCGGCGCGGTCATGGGGTCGAAAAACCTGAAAGCCGTTGCCGTTCGGGGCACGACCGGCGTGAGGGTCAATGAACCGGCCGCGTTCCTTTTGGAATCGACAACCATCAACCAGCGGGTCCTGGCCAGCAAGTCACGGAAGGAGCTGGAACAAAGCGGTACCATGCCGATGATGGACTTGACCAATGCCTATGGCAGTCTGCCGACGCGGAACAACCGCGAGGTCCAGTTCGATGGCATCGATACGGTAAATGTTGGCGCCATGAAGGCGGTCCGTCGAACCGATGGCAAGCCGAATTTGAAAACCAACAAGGCCTGTTTTGCCTGCAGCGTTGGCTGTGGCCGGGTGGCGGAACTCGATTCGACCCACTTTTCCGTCGCCGACAAGAAGGATTATCCAAGAATTTCCGGCGGCCTTGAATATGAATCAGGATATTCCCTGGGCGCCATGGTCGGCGTCACCGATATCGAGGCCGCGACCTATGCCAATTTTGTTTGCAATGAACAGGGTATGGATCCGATTTCCTTCGGCGCCACCCTGTCTGCGGCGATGGAGCTGTTCGAAACGGGCGTTCTTACGGAAAAGCAGACCGGCGGTATCAAGTTGAATTTCGGCTCGGCCGAAGCGCTTGTCAAAATGGTTGAACTTACCGGCGTCGGAGAAGGCTTCGGCGTAGAGCTCGGGCTGGGGTCCAGGTTGCTGTGTGAAAAATATGGTCACCCGGAATATTCCATGGCCGTGAAGGGACAGGAAATTCCGGGATACGACGGGCGCGCCATGCAAGGCATGGCTTTGGCCTACGCGACCAGTAATCGGGGCGCCTGCCATCTGCGCGCCGATCCCTATGGCGATGATTTCGAACGAATAGAGACTGACGGCAAAGCCAAAATTGTCGCCGAGTCCCAAAATGATAACAGCATCATCGATTCCGCCGGCATTTGCGCGTTCCCCGGCTACAGCATCGAAGATCTTGCAACCCTGCTGTCAGCCGTCTGCGCCGGTGATTTTACAATCGACGGCCTGACCGTCATGGGCGAACGGATATGGAATCTGGAACGCCAATTCAATCTGGCCGCCGGGCTAAGCATGAAAGACGACACCGTTCCCGAACGGATGTTGAAGGAACCGGCGAAATCCGGCGCCGGCAAGGGCAGGGTGGTCGAACTCGATAAAATGCTGCCTGAATATTACGCCCTGCGGGGCTGGGATGACGTCGGCGTGCCGACCGGTGAAACACTTAAACGTCTGGGCCTGTCACCTTAGGCCGAACGGCATGAAAATCCGGCTCAGGTTTATCGTCGTCGAGGCTCCGGCAGAATTTCCGGTGGCAGAGGATGGCTGCGCGGTGATGGACATAGCCGATGGTCTGACCGTCGATCGTGCCTTGGCATCGTTGGCGCTGCCGGGGGACGCGACCTATCTGACGTTGGTCAATGATGAAAGCATCCCGGTCGCCAAGCGCCATAACCGGCGCCTGCGGGAAGGCGATTTATTAACCGTTTTCTCGCCTCTCAAGGGCGGGTAAGTCGGGCTCCCCGTAAAGCAAAACAAGACAACCGGCATTCTGTTTTTCGCCGCTATCGCGGCTATGCCCCTCGCCGATGCCTTCTAAAGATCGCGGGATGGCGCCGGGGGAGCACCGGGAAATGTCGGGAAATTCGGGGTGCTCTCGCCTTTCACCCACTTGATGACGGCATCCGTCTTCAATTTACGGTTCACCACCCATTCCATAAGAATATCGTAACACGGGCCACTTTTGCGAGGCCGCATTTCATGAATACCGGCGGCCAGATTGCTCGCCACATCTACCTGCTGGGTCAGCCAGTCGGTGATTTCCGGCTCGTTCAGCAATTTAACCAGATGACCGCGAACCCGGCGCCACTGCTCGCTGCGCAAAATATTGGTCGTCACCGTGAACGGATTGGCGAGGAGGAGATCATGAATAATGCGCCATTTACGCAATTGCAGTTCCGCCCAATCATTCGAGCCGATCTTGTCGGCGCCAAAGGAGCGTTCTTGCTCCCGGACTTCGGCGAGCAATCTGCTCAGTGATGGTGAAGGTTTTGCGGAACACATGGCTGGCATCAATTTTCAAATTTTTAAGAAAATGTAAATCACTATCCCTGATATGCTTTACCCAGTCGTGAAAGGACACACTTATGACTGACAAAGATGAATACAAGGAATTGATGAAGCATAAACATTTCCTTGATGAGGTAGAGCAGGGAATTCGCTTCGCCAATACCGAATTGATTCACCAACAGATCCCCGTGCTTGGAAAGGACAACATTCTGGCATTTGCGGTCGCAGTTGGTCGTTTGCGGGCCAATTATCTTGAAGCGGCTTTCAAGTTGGGCCTGGACGAAACAGGGGAAATGCCGCGGCCGGAAATTGTCGAAGAACTGAAACGGCGACGGGAATTGTATGAAGAAGCCCGGCTGGCGTTTGAATCCCTGCGTGAAGCCATCGAAAAGGGTTATATCGATGTGGACATCCTGTTGAAGAGTGACAGGGAATAATCAGGTTTCGGTTTTATCCATGACGTCACCGACGCTGTCGATAATTTCAAACACCGTTTCCAGACGCGCCAGCTTGAATACCCTGAATACCGGTTCGGTTACGGCGGCGATATAAAATTCCATACCCTTGTTGCGGGCCAGTTGAAAAGCCTCAAGCAGACTGGCGACGCCGGAACTGTCGATGACGTTGACGTCGGACATATCGACAACCATGGTCCGGCCTTTTTTCAGGCCTTCAAGCAGTACATCCCGCGCGGCGGGTGAATGTTCCAGGTCAATTTCTCCGCTAAACGTTACAATAACGGTGTGGCCTTCAACCTTGGTATCGTGCTGCATGCGCATCTTTATCCCGAGCCATGTTCGAATACGTGATTAATGCCTAAATCAGGTTAAGCAACTTATAACAATGCGAAGATCGTGTCCTGAAAATACCGGACTTCCAGATATTTTGTTTTGCATACGATCCGGTCCCCTACGATGGCAGTTTGTAAAGGGGAAACCGGAGCGGCGCATTATTTTTTCTTGTTTTTCAATATCGCACGGCCTGAATCGGTCAGTTTGCAAATCATCCAATCCGGCTTTAAGGGGTTATGGAACCAGGGTTCGGCCCAGCCATTCCTGATACAACTACGAACCGTCCTGTCGCTTATTTTCTGACCGTGATCGTCAAAAAGCGGGAGCTTGCCGCCGGGTTCCCTGTCGCCCCGCATCAACCAGCGGATTTGCGACGTCGTCACCTTGTCGGAACCGGTCTTCTTGTTACTTAATTCAGGCATTTCAGGTATCTCCCGCCGGGTATGCTACGGCAGTCCTCCGATATCAGGCAAGCGGTTCGAAAATTTTTCACCGATGATCCGGGTTATGTTCAATTTTTTATTGGATATTTGGTTATTTAGACAGTTCGGAAGATATTTGATGGGCGAAATCGGCGGTACCTTCGGAATCGATGTTGAACCCGGCCAAGATCGCGGCGGCCAAAGGCGGCAGTAATTCCATATCCGTTGCTTTGGGAGCCTCCAGGTTCGACTTGATCCTTTCGGTCACTTTGATCAGGGTCTGGCAGAGTTTTGTTATATGATCCATATCCGTGCCAATGAGCCGGCGACCCGTATCGTGGGCGACGAAATCCAGTCGTTTGATTTGTTGCTGGGTATGTTCATCGTTTTCGCCGGAATTGACGGCAGTGATGATGCGGTCCACCAGATAGGTGATTTGCTCGGCGTACCGATTGAGTTTCTGCAAATTTATTTGCCTGAACGTCGCATCGATATTTTCCTGAGATTTCAGGTCGGGGGCGATGCCGGTGGCTTTTTCCCTGAGAGTATTGGGGACATCTACAAGAGGAATGGAGCTATCCCGGTGTTCACTATCGCGGCGGGTAGGGCCGATATAGTCACTGGTGACGACAAAAGGCTTTCGTTGATTGATCAAATTCGTTATCCGGCTTTTCAACTGGGCCGCAGACATCGGCTTGGTCAACAGGTCGTCTGAACCGGAATCAACGACTCTGTTTACCAGATCCTTCGTCGGTTCCGCGGTCAAGGTCAGTATGGCCATAAACGGATTATTGCCGATGGCGCCGTTGCGCAAGGCATGAACGAATCTGTAAAAATCACCGTCGGAAAGTTCTGCTTCACTGATCAGCAAATCGGGTTCCGGATCGGCCACGACCGCCCTGATTTCTCCGAGTGTCGCCGCCTGTCGAATTTCGCGCAATCCAATATTTCGCAACATATTGTATATGGCGTGCCGGTAGGTGTGATCCGAATCGGCCAGAACAACACGGATCTTTTTGAAATTCAGGTCTTTCTTTGTGCTCATAAATATCCCCCGACCGCATCACCGCAATAATTGAGCCAGTTTGGCATATTATTCCTTTGGAATCTCTATTGAAGCAACGGCTTGTGCGGCAATACCTTCATTTCGGCCGGTGAATCCAAGCCGTTCGGTCGTTGTCGCCTTCACGCTGACCCTGGCGGGCGCGATATTCAGGGTCTTGGCGATGAATTCCTTCATGGCGACCCGGTGGGGGCCGATCTTCGGATACTCACATATCAATGTGACATCGACATTGATGATCCGGCCCTTCATCCCGACGATCAGGTCGCGGGCTTTCTTGACAAAAATATCCGATGCCACGCCGTTCCATTGCGGGTCGGTCGGCGGAAAATAAAACCCGATATCGCCTTCTCCGACGGCGCCCAGCAGGGCATCGGTCAGGGCATGGAGGCCGACATCGGCATCGGAATGACCGGCCAACCTCGCCGAGTGGGGGATCAAAACGCCGCACAGCGTGACGCCATCACCACTTTCGAACCGGTGCACATCGTAGCCGGTTCCAGTTCTGGTTTCGTGTCGGTGGTAATTCATATGGGTCCGTTCGGCCAGTTGCAGGTCCTGCCGGGTGGTGATTTTAACATTTTCCTCGCTGCCATCGACGATCGTCACCTCGAGGCCGGCGCATTCGGCGATTGCCGCATCATCGGTCATTTCGCCATCCGGTTCGGTTTTCCGGACCAGCCGGTGGGCCGCCAGAATATCGCCATAATGAAAACCTTGCGGGGTTTGGGCACGGACCAACTGCGAGCGCTCGACGGTCCCGGCTATTATGGTGTTATTCCGTCGTTGCTTCAGGGTATCGTTTACGGCAAGGGCGGGAATAACGGCAGGATGATCGTGCAACGCCGCCAGCACGCGATCGATGACGGCAGGGGAGACAAAGGGCCTGGCGGCATCATGGATCAGGACAACATCGGGTGATATTTCCGCCAGGCTTTGCAGTCCCAGGAATACGGATTCCTGGCGGGATGCGCCGCCGAAAACCGGATCCAGCAGCACGGCGTCGCCGGAACCGGAAAACCCGGCTACCGCCTGATGATACATATCCAGATCGTCCGGATGGATCACCACCCGGATTGCCGTGATATCAGGATGGTCGGCAAAAGCCTTCAGGGTTAGTCCGATGACCGGTTCCGCCGACACCAGACAGTATTGCTTCGGCAGATCACCACCGAAGCGGCTGCCGCGTCCGGCGGCGACGATAAGGGCGGTACACTTGCTCATGGTGATATAAATGCCCGCATCGGGGGCGCGATGACAAGGATGAAAGCATGCCTTGGCAGCGAAGGTCGAAATAGGATAAAAACCAGCCATGACACAGCACCTGCTATTCGGCCTCGCGGCTTTCGCCTCGATACTCCCGTCGGCCCTGTTCGCCCTCCGGCAAGGAGGGGTGAACAGGGGAGACGATGGCCGTAGCGCCGCCTACTGGTTTACCCTGGCCGTCGCCGTCGCCGGGCCCCTGGTCTGGGTCGTCGTGCAGAGTTCCGGCGCCTGGCACACCGGTTTGTCGACGACTCTCTGGGTGACCATTGCGGCAAGCATGGTGATGTTCGCAATTGTCGTCCTGCTGAGCCCGGCCGCGTGGCGCCTGACGCCCCTGGTAAGCCTTTATATGGCGGTGCTGGCGCTGTTGGCGTTGATCTGGCAGCAGGCCCCCGAAACCAGGCCCCTGGGACTGGACGCCGTAAGCGGCGGCGCATCGGGCTGGGTCGAGGCGCATATCCTGGTATCGGTCGCCACCTACGCCCTGGTGACAATCGCCGCGGTGGCCGCACTGGGGGCGCTGTTGCAGGAAAAAGCCCTGAAAAACAAGAAACCGACGGCCCTGTCCCGGTTATTGCCCTCGGTCTCGGAAAGTGAAGGATTGCTCGTCAGGCTCCTGGCCTTGGGCGAAATCGTCTTGGCCCTGGGGATGGCCACCGGCATGGGGACCCAATACAGGGAAACCGGGACCTTGATCATCTGGGATCACAAGACCATTTTGTCTCTCGCCTCATTCGTCGTCATTGCCGCATTGCTGATTGCCCATTTCATAAGCGGCGTCCGCGGGCGGCTGGTGACCCGGATCGTGCTGGTCGCCTATCTGTTGCTGACCCTGGGATACCCCGGGGTGAAGTTCGTTACCGATGTATTGATCGGATAGGCCCCCAAATTGTGACATTTTAGCAGCAATGGCGGGAAAATGTTGCTTTGTAGCCACAAATGCCTAATAAGTAGGCAGCAATTTTAACAAAGCAAAAATAGCCAAATTTTATGAGTATGCGTATCGGCAACATCACGATCGATGATCCCGTGATTCTGGCTCCCATGTCGGGGGTCAGCGATCAGCCGTTCCGCCGTCTGGTCAAGCGCTGCGGGGCCGGATTGGTGGTGTCTGAAATGATCGCCAGCAAGGCCATGGTCCGGGCGGCGAAAAAAACCATGCGGATGTCATCCCATTGCGCCGAAGAATATCCCATGGCGGTTCAACTGGCCGGGTGTGAGCCCGATGTGGTCGCCGAGGCGGCCCGGTTGAACGAAGACCGGGGCGCCTCGATCATCGACATCAATATGGGCTGCCCGGTCAAGAAAGTCGTCAAGGGCGAAGCCGGCTCGGCGCTGATGCGTGATGAGATCCTGGCCGGCAAGATCATGGCCGCCGCGGTCAAGGCCGTGAAAATTCCGGTGACCCTGAAAATGCGGACCGGCTGGGACCTGGAAAACAGAAACGCCCCGAAATTAGCCAAAATCGCCGAAGATTGCGGCATCCAGGCGGTTACCGTACACGGTCGCACGCGCAACCAGTTTTACAAGGGCGATGCCGACTGGGCTTTTATTCGGTCGGTCAAGGACGCCGTCGCCATTCCGGTCATCGGCAACGGCGATGTGGTGACACTCGCCGATGCCCGAACCATGCTCGATCAATCCGGGGCCGACGGCGTGATGATCGGCAGGGGGTCCTATGGTCGGCCGTGGTTTCTGGGCCAGGTTATTCAATATCTGAAAAGCGGCCGGCAATTACCCGACCCGACCCTGTCGGAGCAACTGGGGATATTGCTCGAACACTATGACTCACTGATGACCCATTACGGCGCCTTTGCCGGCGTTCGCATCGCCCGCAAACATATTGGCTGGTATTCGAAGGGGCTGAAGGGATCGGCGGAATTCCGGGCCACGGTGAACGGCTGTGACGACGACAAAAAGGTGGTGCAGATGATCCGCGACTTTTATGTGCCCCTGATGGAGCAATTTGCCGCCTGATGAGCAATACCTTGAAAGCCGTAAATGATGTGGCCTCGAACAGGCCAGGAACATCGCCCGGGATCGGTATGGACTCGGTTCTCAATTCCCTGGCGGCGGTGGTTACCGTGATCGATCCAAAGGGCCAGATCGCCTATGTCAACAACGCCGGTGAGCAGTTTTTCAAAAGCAGTTCGGCAAGCCTGATCGGTAAACGAATCGATGGCCTGATACCGAAAGACAGCCCGATGATGGGCCTGATCGATCAGGCGCGGGCAGTCGGCGCCCATGTGTCCGAATACGGCGTCGCCCTGGAAACGCCGCGGATCGGTACGCATTTCGTCAATATTCATGCCGGACCGGTGGTCGAGCAACCGGAAATGGTGGTCCTTGTCCTGCAGGAAAGATCCATCGCCGATACCATCGACCGGCAGCTAACCCACCGCGGCGCCGCGCGTTCGGTATCGGCCATGGCGGCGATGCTGGCCCATGAAGTCAAGAACCCGCTTTCGGGCATTCGCGGGGCGGCGCAATTGCTGGAACAAAGCGTCGATCCGCAGGACAGGGCGATGACCCAACTGATCCGCGATGAAACGGATCGTATCGTCGCGCTGGTCGACCGCATGGATATTTTTTCCGACGGCGGGCCGCTGCAGCGATCGGCGGTCAATATCCACCAGGTTCTTGATCGCGTCCGCAAGCTGGCCGAAAACGGATTTGCCCGGCATGTCCGGTTTGTCGAAAACTATGATCCGTCGTTGCCGCCCGTGCTCGGCGAACGTGATCAACTCGTGCAGGTGTTTCTGAACCTGATAAAAAACGCCGCCGAGGCCATCAGCAAGGACAAAGGCGGCGAAATCATCATCTCGACATCCTACCGCCACGGCATCCGTTTCGCCGTTTCTGGCAATGATTCAAAGGTTCACCTGCCGCTTATCATCAGTGTCCAGGACAATGGCGAAGGTATCGCCGAAGACATCCAGGGCTACCTGTTTGACGCCTTTGTCACATCCAAACCCAAGGGCTCGGGCCTGGGCCTGGCGCTGGTCGCGAAAATTGTCGGAGAACATGGTGGTATCATCGAATTTGACAGCCAGCCGAACCGAACTATTTTCAAGATCATGCTGCCCATCGACACCGAAATTGCGGGCCAGGCCCCGGCGACCGAGGAAATGCCATGAGCCGGCAGACAATCCTGATAGCCGATGACGACGCGGCCATTCGCACGGTGCTGACGCAGGCCTTGAACCGGGCCGATTACGACGTCCGGGCGGCGGCCAACGCGGCGACGCTGTGGCACTGGGTCAACGATGGCGAAGGCGATCTGGTGATAACCGATGTCGTTATGCCCGATGAAAACGGGCTCGACCTGATCCCCCGCATACGGAAAATCCGGCCGGAATTGAAGATCATCGTCATGAGCGCCCAAAGCACCCTGCTAACGGCGGTCAAGGCGACGGAACGAGGAGCCTTTGATTACATTCCAAAACCGTTTGATTTAAATGAGTTGATCGCCATTATTAAACGGGCGCTGGAAGTCAAGAAAAGGCCCGATGACCGGGCCGATGGTTCTTCCGACGGCGATGATAATGCCGGCGAGGAATTGCCCCTGATCGGTCGTTCTCCGGCCATGCAGGAAATTTACCGGACCCTGGCGCGCTTGATGGGAACCGACCTGTCGGTGCTGGTCACCGGCGAATCAGGAACCGGCAAGGAACTGGTCGCCCGTGCGCTGCATGACTATGGCAAGCGCCGCAACAATCCGTTTGTCGCCATAAACATGGCGGCGATCCCCAAGGATCTGATTGAAAGCGAGCTTTTTGGCCACGAAAAGGGCGCTTTTACCGGCGCCACGCAACGCAATTCCGGACGGTTTGCCCAGGCCGAGGGGGGCACGCTGTTCCTCGATGAAATTGGCGACATGCCGCCCGAGGCCCAAACCCGGCTGCTGCGGGTGCTGCAGGAAAGCGAATACACCACCGTTGGCGGGCGCACGCCCATTCGCACCAACGTCCGGATCATCGCCGCCACTCATCATGATCTGCGCCAGTTGATCCGCCAGGGATTGTTCCGCGAGGATCTTTATTTCCGCATAAACGTCGTGCCCATCAGGTTGCCGGCCCTGCGCGCACGGTCCGAAGACATCCCGGAAATGGTACGCCATTTTATCAGACAGTCGGTGGCCGAAGGCCTGCCTGAAAAAACCGTCGATCCGGCGGCCATGGAACGTCTCAAGGCCTATCGCTGGCCGGGCAATGTCAGGGAACTGGAAAATCTGGTCCGGCGGTTGACGGCGCTGTATTCCCAGGAAATTATCCGCATCGATGTGATCGAATCGGAATTGGCCGACACCTCGGTTCCGTCCCCGGTCAGCGGCGAGAGCGCCGACGGGCTTGGCGCCTCAATCGAGCAGCATTTGATCGCCTATTTCGCGGCCCATGGCGGAAATCTGCCCTCTCCCGGACTTTACGACAGGGTTTTGAAAGAGCTTGAGCGGCCGCTGGTGGCGCTGACCCTGCAGGCGACTCGGGGCAACCAGGTGAAAGCCGCCGATGTCCTGGGCCTCAACCGCAATACCTTGCGCAAGAAAATCAGGGATCTCGATATTTCGGTTGTCAGGGGGGCGAAATGACCGACGAGACCGAAATGGCCAGGCCGCAGAGCCCGCGTTCAACGGAAATTCCCATGGCGATATATAACAGCCTGCTGTCCTGGTGGCACATCTTCGGTTTGGGCCGGAAGTTGGCTATTGCCCTGGCCGTCGCCGCCGCGGCATCGGGCATCGCCACCGTCCTGGCCATGACCGGCGGGCGATCGACACCCGATCCCGATCCCGATACGGTCCTGGTGCTGCTTTATCTTGATGCCGTTCTGTTGCTTTTGCTTGGGGTCGTCGTCGCCCGCCGCATGGTCGTGATCTGGAGTGATCGCCGCCGCGGTCAGGCCGGATCCGGGCTGCACACCCGGCTCGTCCTGATGTTCGGACTGGTCGCCGTTACGCCGGCCATCCTGGTCGCAATTTTTTCCGCCCTGTTCCTCAATTTCGGCATTCAAACCTGGTTTAGCGACCGCATCAGGACGGCGCTTGAGGCATCGAACGCCGTGGCTATCGCCTACTTGCACGAACATCAGCAAAATATCCGCGCCGATGCCCTGATTACCGCCAACGATTTGAACGCCGAAGCGACATTGCTGATCAGGAACCCGGTAATTTTCAACAATTATCTCTCGAAACAGGCGGACGTACGCTCCCTGTCGGAAGCGCTTGTGATCGATAGCGCCGGGCGCGTCCTGGCCAGATCGCGTTTCAGCCAGTCCCTTGAATTTGATCTGGTTTCCAATCAAGTGCTCAAGCAAGCCGCCGACGGTTTGGTCCCCGTCATCACCACGGCCAATGACCAAAGGGTCCGCGCCGTGGTCAGGCTCAAGAATTTCGTCGACGCCTTCTTGCTGGTCGGTCGTTTTGTCGATCCACAAGTCCTCGATCACATCGAAAAAACCAGGGGCGCCGTCGCCAAATACCAGAACCTTGAAAAGAAACAGGACGGCATTCAGATAACTTTTGTGATGATTTACGGGCTGGTGTCGATGATGTTGCTGATGGTTGCGGCCTGGGTCGGGTTGACCCTGGCGGGGCGAATGTCGCGCCCGATCAGCAGTTTGATTTCCGCCTCCGAAAGAGTCCGGGGAGGGGATCTGAGTGTGCGTGTAGATGAAACCGACGGAACCGACGAAATCGGCAATTTGGGGCGATCTTTTAACAAGATGACCACCCAGTTGCAAAGCCAGCAACAGGTCCTCGTCGAAGCCAACAGAATGCTTGATGAACGGCGCCGGTTTACCGAAACGGTCCTGACCGGCGTGTCGGCCGGCGTTATCGGGCTGGATAACGAGGGCCGGATTCACCTGTCCAACAGATCGGCGTCGGACCTGCTGGGGCGTGACCTGGATCAATCCGCGACAGCGTTGCTTGGCGAGGTCGTGCCGGAAATGGGCGGCCTTCTCGAAGACGTCATGGAACGACCGGATCGCTCATATCAGGATGAAATACAGATATCCCGCGACGATAAATTTCACACCCTGCATGCCAGTATCGCGGCGGAGAAACTGGGCGGCGATATTCTTGGTTACGTCGTTACCTTCGATGATGTAACCGATCTTTTAACGGCCCAACGAACGGCGGCCTGGGCCGACGTGGCGCGCCGCATCGCCCACGAAATCAAAAACCCGCTGACGCCGATCCAGCTTTCGGCCGAGCGGTTGCGGCGGAAATACGCGGGCCAGATTGAAGACGACCCGGAAACATTTTCATCCCTGACCGATACCATCATTCGCCAGGTCGAAGATATCGGTCGCATGGTCGATGAATTCTCCTCCTTCGCGCGGATGCCTCTGGCGTCGTTGAAAACCGAAAATCTTGTCGATATCTGCAAGCAGTCGGTGCTGCTGGAGCGCAACCGGCAACCGGAAATCGACTATGAACTGAATATGCCGGACCTGCCGCTGATGCTGCGATGTGACCGCCGCCAAATCGGCCAGGCGCTGAATAATCTTCTGAAAAATGCCGCCGAGTCGGTTATCGAATCGAGCGATAAGGCCCGGGCAAAAAATGACCGCGGCTGGATCGGCTGCACGATCGGCACGGAAACCGGAAAAGGTGGCGAAAAACGCATCACGGTGATCGTCGAAGATAATGGCAAAGGACTGCCGCTCGAGGAACGCCATCGCCTGACGGAACCCTACGTCACCACACGGGATGGCGGCACCGGTCTTGGTCTGGCGATTGTCAGAAAAATAATGGAAGACCACAATGGCGCCTTGTATCTGGAAGACCGCAAGGAAGGCGGGGTCAGGGCCAGACTGGCGTTCCCGTGCGGCGACGAAAAAAGAAACAAAGGGCGCGGTGAAAAGCAAGCCGTCGAAATAGATGACATCGTAACAATCGGAGGCAAGACCCATGGCGCTTGAAATCCTGATTGTCGATGACGAAGCCGATATCAGAACACTGGTCAGCGGTGTCCTGGAAGACGAGGGCTATCAGACCAGAGAGGCCTCGGACAGCACATCGGCCTTTGGCGCCATCGAGCAGCGTCGCCCCAGCCTTGTCGTTCTGGATATTTGGCTGCAGGGAAGCAAATTCGACGGCATCGAAATCCTTGAGCGCGTTTGTCATGAAAATCCGGGGTTACCGGTGATCATGATGAGCGGTCACGGCAACATAGAAACGGCGGTGACGGCGATCAATCTGGGCGCCTATGACTTTATTGAAAAACCCTTCAATTCGGATCGCCTGCTGCTTATCGTCAAGCGTGCCCTGGAGGCATCGAAACTGCGTCGTGAAAATGAAGAACTCAGGATGCGGGCCGAAATATCCAACGAATTAATTGGCAAATCGTCGATCATCAATCAGGTCAGACAGCTGATTGATAAAGTCGCCCCGACCAATTCGCGGGTTCTGATTTCCGGCCCGGCCGGCGCCGGCAAGGAAGTGGTCGCCCGAATGCTGCATGATAAATCGCTGCGTGCCGCGGGACCGTTCGTGGTGTTGAACTGCGCCTCGATGGACCCCGACCGGGTCGAAACAGAACTGTTCGGAACCGAATCCAGTGGCGACGAGGCATCGCGTAAAATCGGGACTTTCGAGGCGGCGCATAACGGGACCCTGTATCTCGATGAAATAGCCGACATGCCTATCGAAACCCAGGGCAAGATTGTCCGCGTCCTGCAGGAACAGATATTCGAACGGGTCGGCGGTGTCACCCGGGTCGATGTCGATGTCCGTGTCGTCGCCTCGACCAGCCGGAATTTGGCGGAAGAAATGGCCGCGGGAAATTTTCGCGAGGATCTGTTTTATCGTTTGAGCGTCGTCCCCATCGAAGTCCCGCCGTTGAGCGCGCGGGTCGAAGATGTGGAAATACTGGCCGAGCGATTTATTGCCCGGTCTACCGGTTCGACCGGGCATCCTCCCAGGCGGCTATCGGGCGGCGCCATCGCGGCCTTACAGGCATATCACTGGCCGGGCAACGTCAGGGAACTGCGGAACGTTATCGAACGTATGCTGATTATGACGTCGGGTGACCCCGCCGATCAAATCGGCGCCGATATGCTGCCATCTGATATTGGTGGCAAGGAGGCGACATCCAGCAGCATTGAAGATCTGGCCGAAATTATGAGCCTGCCCCTGAAAAAAGCCCGGGAGGCTTTCGAAAGAGAATATCTGAATTCCCAGGTCGCCCGTTTTGGAGGAAATATTTCCCGGACCGCGGCTTTTGTCGGCATGGAGCGTTCCGCCTTGCATCGAAAAATGAAATCGCTTGGTATTCAGTCAAAAGGCGGCAATTATCCAGGCGTTTCGGAAAATGAAACGCAGCCCGAGGCATGAACAGATATGAAAATGAGTGACAATATTATGCACGGTGGACGGGGGAAAGGGAGCATATCATGAAAGTGATTGTCTGTGGCGCCGGCTTGGTCGGCTCCAATATTGCCCGACATTTATCCTTGGAAAACAACGATGTGACCGTCGTTGATCAATCCGCCGATCTGGTCCGGCGGATCAGCGATACGATTGACGTAAACGGCGTCGTCGGCCATGCCTCGCATCCCGATATCCTGGAACAGGCCGGCGTCGCCGATGCCGACATGATCATCGCCGTTACCTATGCGGATGAGGTTAATATGGTCGCCTGTCAGATCGCCCATTCACTGTTTGACGTGCCGACCAAGATCGCCAGGATCCGGCATCAAAGTTACCTTCTTCCCATGTGGGCGAACCTGTTTTCCCGCGATAATCTGCCCATTGATGTGATCATTTCCCCGGAAATTGAAGTCGCCAAGGCGGTGACCCGACGTTTGCAGGTGCCGGGCGCTTTCGAGATGATTCCACTGGCCGATGACAAGGTGAGATTGCTCGGCGTGCGCTGTGAAGAATCCTGTCCGCTGGTTCACACGCCGCTGAAACAATTGACCCAGTTATTCCCCGACCTGAAGATCGTCATCGTCGGCCTGATGCGGGACAACAAGCCGAGCGTGCCAACCGGCGACGATCAGATGGTGCCCGGTGATGAAGTTTATTTTGTCGTCGAAACCACTCATTTGCCACGCGCCATGGCCGCCTTCGGCCATGAAGAGAGCGAAGCCCGCCGCTTGCTGATATTCGGCGGCGGCAACATTGGCCTGTTCCTGGCGCAGCAGATTGAAAAAGAATTCCCATGGGTTAAGTCGAAAATCATTGAATTCGATAAAGCCCGCGCCGAGTCCATATCGGGCCAACTGGATCATACAATTGTGCTCAACGGGGACGTCCTGGATCAGGAAGTTCTTGAAGAGGCAAATATCGGGGCGACAGAAACCGTCGTCGCGGTAACAAACGACGACGAAACAAATATTCTCGCCTCCCTGCTGGCCAAACGCATGGGAACGAAACGTGTCGTGACCCTTATCAACAAGGGAACATACGAGCCGCTGGTGGCGTCACTGGGGATCGATGTCGTCGTCAGTCCACGGCATATAACTGTATCGACCATTTTGCAGCACGTCCGGCGCGGACGCATCCATTCCGTCCATACCATCCGGGAAGGATTCGGTGAATTGATCGAGGCCGAAGCGCTTGATACATCTTCGCTGGTCAATAAACCCTTGCGGGAAGTAAACTTGCCCGCCGGGGTCATGATTGGCGCCATCGTCAGGGGCGAAGAAATCATCATCCCCCGCGGCGGCACGATTATTCAGGTCAAGGACCGCGTCGTTCTTTTCGCCGCGGCCGGGGCAGTTCGCAAGGTCGAAAAGCTGTTTTCTGTCCAACTCGAATATTTTTAGGTTTTCCATGTCGCGAATTGCTTATGTAAACGGGCGCTACGTGCCTCACAGAAACGCCGCCGTTCACATCGAAGACCGGGGATATCAGTTTTCCGACGGCGTCTATGAAGTGATCGCCATACACAAGGGGCAGCTTATCGACGAGGCCGGGCATATGGTCCGCCTCGAGCGCTCGCTGGCCGAGCTGGAAATCGCCTGGCCGATCAATCCCAGGGCCTTGGCCGGCGTTCTGCGCCAGGTTATCCGCCGCAATCGGGTGCGTGACGGCATCGTCTATCTGCAAATTACCCGGGGCGTGGCGCCTCGCAACCATGCCTTTCCGGCGCATCGCGACAGCGCCCTGGTGATCACCGCCCGGCGCGGGCCGCCGTTTGACCCGAACCAGGCCAGGCGCGGCGTTTCGGTCATCACAACACCGGAAATCAGATGGAAACGGCGGGACATCAAGACCGTGTCCCTGCTTGGAAACTGCCTGGCCAAGGAGCAGGCGACCCGTGCCGGCGCCTATGAGGCCTGGTTCGTCGATGACGACGGCCTGGTTACCGAGGGGACATCATCGAACGCCTGGATTGTCGGCGCCGATGGCGTGCTCAGGACCCGTCACGTCGGCAGCGAAATTCTCAACGGTATTACCCGAATTTCGGTGCTGATGATCGCCGCCGATCTGGGCCTGGATTTTGCCGAGGAACCGTTCAGCGTCGCCGAGGCAAAGGCCGCACGGGAGGCTTTCGTTACATCGACCACATCGTTCGTAAAAGCGGTGGTAAAAATTGACGGAGACGTCGTGGCCGATGGCAAGCCCGGTCCTCTGGCGGCGAAATTGCTGGATAACTACGGCCGGCACATGAATCGGCAAATCGCCGAGGCGCGATGAAAGTGGCCGCTGGCAAGGAAAAACCGGGTGCGATTATTTTCGACTGGGATAACACCCTGGTCGATAGCTGGGAAGTGATTCACACGACCCTGAACGCGACCCTGACTCATTATGGCCTGGCGGCCTGGACGGTTGAGGAAACCCGTATGCGGGTCAGGAAATCATTGCGTGACAGCTTCCCGATCCTGTTCGGCGATCATTGGCGCGAAGCCGGAGATTTCTTTTATGAATTTTTCGAAACCATTCACCTGGAAAAATTGACCGCCCTTCAGGGTGCCGGCGAATTGCTGGCTGACATTGCCGCCGAGGGAATTTATCTGGGTGTGGTCAGCAACAAACAGGGATCATACCTGCGCAAAGAGGCCGAACATCTGGGATGGGATGGCTTTTTCGGCAAAATTGTCGGGGCCAATGATGCCGAAAATGACAAGCCTGCGCCCGATCCGGTCCATTTGGCGCTGTCGGCGGGCCGAATTGCGGCGGGGCCAGGGGTCTGGTTCGTCGGCGATGCCGATATAGATATGGAATGCGCGATCAATGCCGGCTGCATTCCCGTACTGCTTAGGAGACAGGCGCCCTCCGAGCGGGAATTTGCTTCCGCTGAGCCCGTTTATTACGTTGCGGGATGTCAGGAACTAGGCAAATTAATTAAATCCATGTAAACTGAATTCTGGCCATTGTGGACCAGATAAAAAAATACGTTCGGGTTCCACCCTGGCCGGGGGATTAAAAACTAAACAAGGATGGTGCTTCGCGTTAAGCGAGGTTTTTGAAACTTGTCAAAGAAAGGGTCGCGTCATGTCACCCGAAAAAACACAAAATGTTCAAGACGTCTTTCTAAATCACATCCGTAAAAACAAGACTTCCGTCACTGTATTTCTGGTCAATGGGGTTAAGTTACAGGGGATTGTTACGTGGTTTGACAATTTCTCGGTGCTGCTGCGCCGGGATGGTCACACCCAACTGGTTTATAAGCACGCCATATCGACGGTCATGCCGGCCGAACCCGTGCAATTATTCGAGCCCGAAAAAGGCGACGAAGCGGAATAAGCTGACAGGACGGAATTGAGCGCTTCGAAAAAAGATAAGGCGGGTTACGATGCCGCCGACCAAGCCGATACAGATCGTTGTCTTGTCATCCATCCCTTAATGCGGCAGATGAGCGGCGATATCCGCTCGCCCGAGGCCCGGCTGGAAGAAATTGTCGGCCTGGCCATGGCGATCGATCTGAACATCGTTCAGGCCGAAATCCTGAGCGTAACCAAAGTCCGGCCTTCGACCCTGTTCGGCAAGGGGTCCGTCGAGCAAATCGGTGCGCTGATCGCAGGCGACGAGTTGCGGATCGACTTGACCGTCATCGACGCCCAACTGACCCCCGGGCAGCAACGTAATTTGGAACGGGCCTGGAATTGCAAGGTCATCGACCGGACCGGCCTGATCCTGGATATTTTCGGCGAACGGGCGCGCACCCGGGAAGGCCGCCTGCAGGTGGAACTGGCGTCGTTGACCTATCAGCGGTCGCGACTGGTTCGAAGCTGGACCCACCTGGAACGGCAACGCGGTGGCGCCGGGTTTATGGGCGGGCCCGGTGAAACCCAGATCGAATCCGATCGCCGGCAGATCGACCAACGCATAACGCGCCTGAAAAAAGACTTAAATGACGTGAAACGGACACGCGACCTGCATCGCAAGGCACGGCGCAAGGTGCCGTATCCCATAGTCGCCCTGGTCGGCTACACCAATGCCGGTAAATCGTCGCTGTTCAATCGCCTGACCAATGCCCGGGTCAGCGTTAAAGACCAATTGTTTGCGACCCTGGACCCGACCATGCGGGAACTCAAGCTTCCTTCGGGCCGCTCGGTCGTGCTGTCCGATACGGTCGGTTTTATTTCCAATCTGCCGCACGAACTGGTGACCGCCTTTCGCGCGACGCTGGAAGAAGTCACCGAAGCCAACATCATTGTCCATGTCCGGGATTGCGCGCACCCCGATACCGAGGCGCAGAAATCCGATGTCCTAAATGTGCTGAAAGAGCTTGGGATCAAGGATAGCGCCGATGACGGCGCCGTGCCGATGATCGAGGTTCTCAATAAAATCGATGCCCTTGATGAAGATGACAAGGACACCCTGGTCACTATGGTCGAACGGTCAAACCAGACCATGTTCGCGCTTTCCGCATTAAGCGGCGAAAGATGCGAGATCCTGATCGACAATCTGGATTCACGCATCGCCGCATCGGATATTGTCCACGATATCGATCTGTCGCCTGCCGACGGCGCCATGCTGGCCTGGCTGTACGATCATGGCGAGGTTCTGGAAAGACGGGATGACGATCAGGGAATGCATCTGCGGGTCAGGCTTGATCCAATCAATGCGTCGCGATTTGAAATTCAACGGGCCGGGCTCCATGCCCCTGCCTGATCCACAAGCGGTTATCAATTTAATCGATACCTGCGCCCGGACCATCATCATGCCCCGGTACCGGCAATTGGCGGACGAACATATCAGCGAAAAATCGCCGGGCGACCTGGTCACCATCGCCGATGTGGAATCCGAACAATTTCTTGAGGAAGTCCTCACCGGACTGGAAGCCGGTAGCTGTTGCGTCGGCGAGGAGGCCGCCGAGAGTAATCCCGATGTTATCAAACGGCTGCACGGGGACGCCCCGGTCTGGGTGATTGATCCCCTGGACGGGACCCGGAATTTCGCCCACGGGCGGGCGCCCTTCGCCGTCATCGTCGCTTATTGCCGGGGCGGCGAGACCCTGATGGGGTGGATTCACAATCCGGTAAGCGGGCAAACGGTGTGGGCCGGCGCGGGGCAGGGGGCCTGGAACGGCAACGGCGAGAAAATGCGCGTCGCGCCCGCCGAACCCATATCGGCGATGAAAGGATCACTGACCAAGCCTGCCGCCGACAAGATGCGCAAAAACAAGAACGCGGCCCTGTATATCAAAAGGGTCGGCTGCGTCGGCCAGGATTACATTGAATTATCCCGCGGCGCCCTGCATTTCGCCCGTTATGCCGTCGCCCTGAAACCCTGGGATCACGCCGCCGGCGTGCTGTTGCACCGGGAAGCCGGCGGCAATAGCGCACTGGTCAAATCGGGGCAGTCCTACGCGCCGGTGCTTGATCCCGAAGCCGCGCGAACGGATAACGAAGTCCTGATGCTGGCCCCGGACGTTGAAACCTGGGGCCAACTGGCGCGGGCGATCGGCGATCGATGACGTTCTCATCATACGGAAAATCATCCGGCGACACCGTATCGGCGTTGCTTGCTTGGGCCCGGTAGCCTAAATATGGGGGCAGGTTTTAATCCACCAGATCCAAGGAGAAGCAGCTATGGAATCCAGGAAACTCGCCTTCATCGGCCTCGGCGTCATGGGCTATCCCATGGCCGGACACCTGGTCAAAGCCGGGCACGACGTCACGGTCTATAACCGGACCACGGCCAAGGCCGAAAGCTGGGTCGCCGAACATGGCGGCGCCAAGGCCGACACTCCGGCCGCCGCCGCCGAAGGCAAGGATATCGTGTTCGCCTGTGTCGGCAACGACGACGACCTGCGCGGCGTGAGCTTCGGCGATGACGGTATCCTTGCGGGCATGGACGAAGGCGCCATCTTCGTCGACCACACCACGGCATCGGCCGATGTGGCTCGGGAAATATATGCCGCCGCCAAAAAAGCCGACAAGCGCTTCCTCGATGGCCCGGTCTCCGGCGGCCAAGCCGGGGCCGAAAACGGCGCCCTGACGGTCATGGTCGGCGGCGATTCCGATGCCTTCGAAATAGCCGCCCCGGTGATGGCGGCATACGGCAAGGCGGTGACACTGCTGGGCGACGCCGGGGCCGGGCAGTTGACCAAGATGGTCAACCAGATCTGCATCGCCGGGCTTCTGCAGGGGTTGGCCGAAGGGTTGAATTTCGCCCGGCTGGCGGGACTGGACGCGAAAAAAGTCGTCGATGTGATTTCCAAGGGTGCGGCGCAATCCTGGCAGATGGAAAATCGCGGCTATACCATGATCGACGATAAATTTGATTTCGGTTTCGCCGTCGACTGGATGCGCAAGGATCTGGGCATCTGTATCGATGAGTCGGAAAACAACGGCGCGCCGCTGCCGGTCACCAAAACCGTCGCCGCATTTTACGAGCAAATCGCGGAAAAGGGCGGTAACCGGTGGGATACGTCGAGCCTGATCCGGTTGTTGAGGGATTGATCAGCGCAGATTAAACGACAAAGACGGCGACGGGTCGAACGGGCTTTTGATATTCCAGATGTAGATTTTGTTGCGGCCCTTGTCCTTTTTGACCTTGGCGGCGTTGTGTTTGATCACATTCGCGTCGGTTTTTATGCGCAGTTGCCCGGTCATGCCGAGGCCGGCATCGGTCAGCCGTTTGGCGTTGAGTTTTGAAATCGACTTGCCCTGCACGGTGACCAAGGCCTTGTTCTTGTTATAGGCGATGGACAGCATGGTTTCGTTGCGGCGCACGAAGGTGACCATCTTCGAGGCCAGAATGTCCCCGGATTTTTGCCATTTGACCTTGAAATGGCCCTGCTTGAAGTAGCTGATTTCCTTGGTCGCCGAATCCCGCTTGAAATCGTTTAACAGGATTTCGACCTTGGCGGCTTCTTCCGCAGCCGTCAGCTTCTTGGCTTCGATACCGCTATACAGGTTGACCTCGGCCAGATAGCCTTCGAAGACGATGCTGTAATAGCCGCTTTTGCCAATTTCGATTTCCGCATCGAAGCTGGCCGGCAGATAGCAACTGCTTAAGCCCAGGACCATCAAAAGGGCGAGAATCGTTTTATTCATGCGCGGCATGTTAAAGCGATGTCCGCGATTTTGCGAGCGGCCACAGGGATTCCATTTCATCGAGCGTACTTTGCTCCGGCGTTTTGCCCTTTTCATGGAGCAATTCTTCGACCATGCGGAAGCGCCGTTCGAACTTGGCGTTGCCGTGGCGCAGGGCGGTTTCCGGGTCGATGTCGAGCTTTCGGGCCAGGTTGACACAGGTAAACAGCAAATCGCCCATTTCGTCCTGCAGGCGGTCGGGGGCGCCGCCCGAGTCCATTGCTTCGGCTATTTCCGCGACTTCCTCGCTGAATTTATGCAAAACGTCGGCCGCCTGATGCCAGTCGAAACCGACCCGGGCGGCGCGCTTTTGCAGTTTCAGCGCCCGCGTCAGGGCCGGCAGGCCGGTGGTCACGCCATCGAGGGCACTGTGGCGGCCCTGGTCGCGCCTTTCTTCGGCTTTCAAGGACTCCCACGACTTGGTCTGGGCCTCGGCGGTGTTGATTTCCGCCTCGCCGAAGACATGGGGATGGCGGCGCACCAGCTTGTCGGAAATGGCGGCGACCACATCATCGAAGGCGAAATGGCCTTGTTCTTCGGCCATGCGGGCATGGAAGACCACTTGCAGCAACAAATCGCCCAGTTCATCGGCCAGGGCGTTCATATCGCCTTGTTCGATGGCCTCGGCGACTTCGTAGGCTTCTTCGATGGTGTGCGGGGCGATGGTGGCGAAGGTTTGCTCGACATCCCAGGGGCAGCCTTTGTCCGGGTCGCGCAGCAGCGCCATCAAGTCGATCAGACGTTGCACGGGCATCGGGCAGGGGTCCTAAACGATCAGGTTACGGTCGATGAGGCAGGCTTCCAGATCATTGATGCTGTCCAGAACCACATCGGCAAGGGTGCTCAGTTCATCATGGCCCGATGTGCCCGTCAACACCCCGACCACCAGTCCCGCCCCGGCGGCCTTGCCCATGGCCATATCGTGGTGATTGTCACCAATTACGGCGATTTCGCCGGTTTTCAGGCCGGTTTCGGCGCAAAAGGCATGCACCGGCGCGGGGTCGGGCTTGGGCGCCGGGCCGCTATCGTAGCCGCAGATAAAGTCGAATTGATGCAATATATTGAACGGCGTCAGCGAGATAAGGGCGCCACGCTCGCTGTCGGCGGTGACCACACCCAGTCTCATGCCGCGCCGGACAAACATATCGATCACCGCGTTCAGTCCCTGCACAGGCGTGCTCTGTTCGGCCAATTCCATATGAAATATGGCATCGATAAGCGACGGCAGGTCTTCCAGGCCGTGATCGGGGTAAATGTCGGCAAACGCCGTGGCGATTTCGACCGCCGTTCCCGCCGCCAGATGCGAGCCGGGCCGGACCCGGTCGGTCACCGGGTCCTGACCGGCATGGGCCAGCATGCGGTTCGCCAATTCCGCATCGCCGCCGGAGACATGCAGCGCCGCGGCCCGGTTCAACGGCGCCCAGGTCTGGTCATAATCGAGCAGGGTACCGTCTTTATCGAACAGGAGGCCTTTGATGGGCATGAGTTGGTAACCTAATAAATCGCATAATGTATATTATGGAAAATCGATTGTTATTATTATTTGTCAATACTGTAGATTAGCTAAATATACTATTTTCACCCATTCAGTTTTCGATAACCAGGCCGTCATAGGCCAGGCTGACGCCGTCGGGGGTTTTATGGTTGAATGTGTCGTAATCGAGATCGGGGCCCAGGTGGGTCAGGTAGGCGTGGTCCGGTTTGACAATCCTGATCCAATCGAGGGCCTTATCGACGTGGGCGTGGGTCGGGTGGACATGATCGAACAGTGTGCCGATGATCCAGGTTTTGACCCCTTCCAGGGCCTGAAACGCCTTTGCGTCCAGATTGACCACATCGGTCGAATAGGCAATGGCGCCGAACCGGAACCCCTGGGTTTTGCAAATGCCGTGATCCTGCTCGAATACATCGACGTCGATGTCGCCGATGCCGAGGCGATCACCGGGGCTGATGGGGTGCGCAATCAGGGTCGGTTTGTAGTAATACGCCGCGTCTTCGGCCAAGGGTTCGAGCACATAACCGAAGCGGGTTTGAATATCCGCCATGGTCGCCGCGTCGGCGTAGATATCAAGGGGCGCATTCATCGCCCGGTTGATCGGCCGCAGATCGTCGATGCCGTGCAGATGGTCGGCATGGGAATGGGTGTAAAGGACGGCGTCGAGGCGGCTGACCCGGGCGTTCAGCAATTGCTGGCGCAGATCGGGCGAGGTATCGACGAGCACCGTGGTCGACCCGTTTTCGACCAGAATCGATGGCCGCAGGCGGCGATTCTTGGGGTTTTCCGGGTCACAGGCGCCCCAGCCCTTGCCGACAATCGGTATGCCGGTAGAGCCGCCACAGCCCAATATGGTGACTTTCATGCCCGTACGGCCTTGGCAAACAGCCGGAAAAAGTTATCCGTCGTCGCCCCGGCGACATCAGAAAGCGGTAACTCCTTGATTTCGGCGACTTTTTCAGCGGTGTGGGCGGTAAAGGCGGGTTCGTTGCGTTTGCCCCGCATGGGCGCCGGGGCCAGATAGGGGGCGTCGGTTTCGACCAGAATTCGCTCCAGGGGCAGGGTTTTCACGGTGTCGCGCAAGTCTCCCGCGTTCTTGAAGGTGACGATACCGGAAATAGAGATATACAAACCCAGGTCCAGCGCCGTCTCGGCCAGCTTGCGGCTACTCGAAAAACAGTGCAGGAGGCCGGGAAACGCCCCCTTCTCTGCCTCTTGCGCCAGAATATCGGCCATGTCGTCATCGGCGTCGCGGGTGTGGATAATCAGCGGCAGGCCGGTTTGCCGCGCCGCCGCGATATGGGCGCGGAACTGGCGCTGCTGAACGTCGCGCGGGGCCTTGTCGTAATAATAATCCAACCCGGTTTCGCCAAACCCGACGACTTTCGGGTGCCCGGCCAGTTTGATCAGGTGTTCCGGCGTTACTTCGGTTTCACTCAGCGCATTATGGGGATGGATGCCGACGGAGCAGAAAATATTGTCATAGCTTTCCGCCACCTTGAGCACCTGATCAAATTTGCTGATGCGGGTGCAGATGGTCAGCATATGGCCGATCCCGGCCGCCCCGGCGCGGGTGACGATATCATCGAGTTCTTCGGCGAATTCCGGAAAATCGAGATGGCAATGGCTGTCGACCAGCATATCGCCTATCCCGCGTTTTCTTCATCGACGTAGCGTGGAAACACGCCTTCCGGTGGGGGCAGCGCCGTGCCGGGGATCAACCGGTGGGCGTCGCCGAGAAACGCGAAGTCGCGGTGTTCGGGGCTGACCGCCAGTTGATCGAGCATGCGGGCCATGCTGTCCGGCATGAACGGTTGCAGCAACAGGGCGATATGGCGGATGACTTCGGTCAGCACGTAGAGCACCGTGCCCATGCGGTCGGGGTCTTCTTTTTTCAGTTTCCACGGGGCCTGGGCGTCGACGTAGCCATTGGCCATGCGAATGGCCAGCCAGATATCTTCCAGCACCTGGTTAAAGGCCTGACGGTCCATATCGGTCCTGACGGAGGCAATCAGGTTCCGGGCAAAATCCAGCATTTTGGCGTCGTCGGCGTTGAAATCGCCGTGTCCGGGCACCGCGCCGTCGCAGTTCTTGGCGACCATGGAGAGCACCCGTTGCGCTAGGTTGCCGAGATCGTTGGCCAGCTCGCCATTGCTGCGGTTGACCATGGAGATGTGCGAGAAATCGCCATCGTTGCCGAACGGCACTTCGCGCATGAGGAAATAGCGGACGGGGTCGAGGCCGTAGCGTTCGACTAGGTCATAGGGCGAGATGACGTTGCCGAGGGATTTCGATATTTTCTCGCCTTCGTTGGTCCACCAGCCGTGGGCGTAGACCCGCTTCGGCGCGTCGAGCCCCGCCGCCATCAGAAACGCCGGCCAGTAAATGGCGTGGAAGCGCAGGATGTCCTTGCCGACCATGTGCAGGTCGGCCGGCCAATAAGTGGCGTATTCGCCGCCGTCGGTTTCCGGATAGCCGACCCCGGTGATGTAGTTGGTCAGGGCGTCGAGCCAGACATACATGATGTGGTCGTCATCGCCCGGCACCGGCACCCCCCATTTGAACGTGGTGCGCGACACGGACAGGTCGCGCAGGCCGCCCTTGATGAAGCTGGTGACCTCGTTGCGGCGGCTGGGCGGCGCGATGAAATCCGGGTTGGCGTCGTAATAGGCTAGCAATTTGTCGCCCCATTCCGACAGCCTGAAGAAATAGCTGGGTTCCTCGACCCAGTCGACTTCGGCCCCCGACGGCGCGATTTTCTTGCCATCGGGTCCGTCGGTCAGTTCCGCTTCATCGTAGAACGCCTCGTCGCGCACGGCATACCAACCGGCGTAGGAACCCAGATAAATCTCGCCCCTGTCGATCAGCTTTTGCCAGATGTCCTGACAGGCCCGTTTGTGGCGGGCTTCGGTGGTGCGGATGAAGTCGTCGTGGCTGAAATTCATGAAATCGGCCAGCTCACGGAATTTCTGCGACACGTTGTCGGTAAATGTTTGCGGGTCGATGCCGGCGTCCTGGGCCGACTTTTCCACCTTCTGGCCGTGTTCGTCGGTGCCGGTCAGGAATTTGACGTCGAAGCCGTCCAGTCGCTTGAAGCGGGCCAGTACGTCGCAGGCCAGCGAGGTATAGGCGTGACCGATATGCGGCGCGTCGTTGACGTAATATATGGGCGTCGTCACATAAAACGGTGTTTTAGCAGGCCCGCTCATGGGCAGTTCTCCCAGGATTTTTTACGGCGATTGCCGGGCCGCATTTGCCAGCGCCAGCAGGATATCGATTGCCACCGCTCGGCGGTCCAGATTGATCGCATCCGTGCGGGCCAGCAGATGATTGCTCTTGTCCCATACCTCCAGCCAGCGATCAAGGCCGCTGTGCGCCCCGAGCCGGGCAAACAGGGCGTCTTCGGAAGCATCCCCTGCCCCGTTTCCCGTCGATACGGACAGGATCAACCGCCCCAGCCAGGCCCGCAGCAGATCGCCGAAGGTTTGAAAAGCCTGGTCGGCGCCGGCGCGGCCGACTTTTCCCGCCAGCGCGTGCATGGCGCCAATGTCCGGGTCCGGCAGCGTACCCAGAATGCCCGCCAGTTCCCGGTACAGTTCCAGCCCGCCGTGTTGCTGTAATTCCAGCGCCCGGCCGATGCTGCCTTCGCCGAGGCGGGCCAGTTCGGCCAAATCGCCGGCCGCCAGTTCCGGGTAGCTATCGCCAAGCAGGGATATCACCGTTTCATCGGCCAAAGGTTTCAGCGCCAATTTGCGGCAGCGCGAGCGGATCGTCGGCAGCAGGCGGCCCGGTGCGTGGGCAACCAGCAGGATCAACGCTTTTTTCGGCGGCTCTTCGAGAACCTTCAGCACCGCGTTGGCGGAACTCCTGTTCATGTCGTCGGCGCAATCGATAACGACGACGCGCCAGCCGCCTTCGGCCGGGGTTAAATTCAAAAACCCGCCGATGGTGCGGACGTCATCGACCACGATCTCCGTTCTCAGTTTGCCTGTTTTTGGATTTACGGAGCGTTCGATGGCTAAGAAATCGGCATGGCCGCGACTGGCAACCCGTAGAAAGACCGGATCATCCGGGGCCAGGTACAGGCCGCCGCCCGGATTTTCCGGCAGGCCGTCGGCGAAAAGCGAGCCCGGGGATTCCGCGCCACCGGTGGCCAGAACGTGGCGGGCGAAGCGGTAGGCCAGAGTCGCCTTACCGACCCCGCGCGGGCCGGTTATCAGCCATGCATGGGCCAAACGCCCGGAATTGAAGGCATCAAGCAGGGTTTTTTCGGCATCCCCATGACCGGTAAAGTCCGGGTTTTCACGGGGATGCAGGTAGGTTTCATCTGCCTCCGACGGGTTGGCGGCGGCGCTCATGATGGCGCCAGGCCCAGCCGTTGACAGGTGATTTGCCAGACGCTTTCGGCGATGGTTTCGATGTCGGCGGTCGCCTCGATGACGACGCAGCGGTCGGGTTCAGCGGTGGCGATGTCACGGAAACCCTGGCGCAGGCGTTCGTGGAAATCCGGTCCCATGCGTTCGTAGCGGTCTTCGCCGCCACCGCGCGCCAGCGCCCGTTCCAGGCCCAGAGCCAGCGGCAAATCCAGGATGATCGTCAGGTCGGGTTTGAAATCACCCAGTACCGCCTGCCGCAGGTGTTCCAGGCTATCAAGGTCCATGCCATGGCCATAGCCCTGATAGGCCGTGGTCGAATCGTAAAAGCGGTCGCAGACCACCCAGCCGCCTTTTTCCAGCGCCGGCATTATCGTCTTGGCCAGATGTTCGGCCCGCGCCGCGTAATTGAGCAGGGCTTCGGAAACCGGCGTCCAGCGGTCGGTGTCGCCGTTGACCAGCAACGTGCGAATGGCTTCGGCTCCGGGCGCGCCGCCGGGTTCGCGGGTGCTCAGGATGTCGATGTTCAGGCCGCGCAGACGCTCGGCAAGGAGCGAAACCTGGGTCGACTTGCCGGCCCCCTCGCCGCCTTCAAACGTTATCAGCCGGCCCTGTTCCATGGAGTCACGAACCGCCCCAGACGATGGATTCGAATGCCGCGACCAGGCGCCCGACCAGACCCAACTGCTCGACATCGTTGGCGGCGACCAGGGGAATGACAATGGGATCGGTTTCCGGCGCGCTAAAAGTCAGCGTCGCTAGCCGGGTTCCCTTGGCAATTGGCGCCGGCAGCGGTCCTTCATATTTGACGGTGGCCTTCATGGCGCGGCGGGCTTTTTTCGGCAGCGTAATCGTCAGGTCATTTTCGACGATCAAGGGCACGCTTGCGTTCTTGCCGAGCCACACCGGGGCGTCTTCGATCTTTTCCCCGGCGCTCAACAAGGCGTAGTTATCAAATTCCCGAAAGCCCCATTCCAGAAACCGTTCGGGTTCCCGGGCGCGGGCTTTTTTACTGGGCAGGCCGTTCATCACCAGTACCAACCGGCGTTCGCCGCGCAGGGCCGAGGCGGTCAGCCCGAAGCCGGATGCTTCGGTGTGCCCCGTTTTCAAACCATCGGCCCCCATTCCCTTGTAGATCAGAGGGTTCCTGTTCGATTGCTTTATACCGTTGTAAACAAAACTTTTTTCGGAATAATAGTGATAGTACTCGGGAAAGTCCTCGATAATTTTCTTGGCCAGCACGGCCAGGTCCATGGCCGTCATGAGATGATTTTCGTCGGGCCAGCCGGTGGCATTGGTGAAGGTCGAATTCATCAGGCCGATTTGCCGCGCCTTTTCGGTCATTTCGACGGCGAACGCTTCCTCGCTTCCCGACAGGGCTTCGGCGACGACGATGCAGGCGTCGTTTCCCGATTGCACGATGATGCCGCGCAACAGGTCTTCCACCCGCACCCGTTTGCCGGGTTCCAGGAACATGGTCGAACTGCCGCTTTTGGTGCCGCCTTTGCGCCAGGCGTTTTCACTGACCGAAAAATTGTCATCCAGCGACAACCGGCCATCGCGCAGCCGCTCGAAAACCATATAAACCGTCATCAGTTTGCTCATGGATGCCGGCGGCATGGGGGTGTCTGAACTTTTTTTGAACAGCACGGCGCCGGTTTGCACGTCGATCATCACCGCTTCCCTGGCGATGGTTTCGACGGCCCCGGCCTGGGCTGCGGTAAAAACAAAAAGTCCCGAAGCCAACGCGCACCGGGCGAATTTTACAATTGGAGATGACATGGATACCGCCGAAGTAATTTGTGAATACGGGGGGTGATTATAACGGAAAAACAGTCGCGGTGGGAAAGTCAGTCAACGAGTGTCCTGGCATCGGTATATCCGGCTTCGAAGACACGCTCGAGCATGCGGTCGGCATCTTCGATATTTGCCATGGGTCCGATACGCACACGAAACAGATCGCGCCCGTCGATCAGCACCGGGGAAATCTTGACCGGACCGACATTAAACAGACGGGCCCGCACCCGATTGGCGTTTTCAAAATTGGCAAAGGCCCCGGCCTGAATGTAAACATTGGTCGATGAAACTGGCTCGATGGTGACGATCCCGGAATCCGGCGGGCTCAATCGAGTCGTCGTGATCGAGGCAAGTTGCACGTTTTGATCCTGGGTCGGCGGTGCGTTTTCAGGGAGCGTTGCCGGGTCAGGCTCGCCACCGCCCAGAACCGGAAGCGTTTCGCTGCTGACCTTGGGTTTGGGCAAGCTATCGACGGTGATCGGCGAACCGATATCGGCCAGTTCGGTCTCGCCCTTGATGCGGGCGGCGGCGGCACGGCTTTCTTCGCCCAGTACCTTAACCCGGACCCGTGCCGTGCCCTGTTTTTCAAAGCCCAGCAACTGCGCCGCGCGGCGCGACAGATCAATGATGCGACCATGGGCGTACGGCCCCCGGTCGTTGATCCGCACATTCAGGGTGCGGCCGTTTTGAAGGTTGGTCACCCGCACCCAGCTTGGCAACTGCAGGGTTTTGTGGGCGGCGGAAATCTCGTTCATATCGAAAATTTCGCCGTTGGCGGTTTTACGACCATGAAACTTGGACCCATACCAGGACGAGATGCCGGTTTGATCGTATTCGAAATCTTCCGCCGGATAGTACCAGACATCCTTGATCTGATAGGGCTTGCCGACTTTGTAGGTGCCGGCGCCGGCTTCTTCCTGTTTTTCTTCTTGGGTTTTGCCGACGGATTTTACGGTCTGGGCGAGGAATTGAGTCTCGGCACAGGCGCTCATGAACAGCGCGATGAAAGCAATTGCCAGGAATTTTTTTATCAAGACATCCTCACCCCAAATACGGGCTACAAGATATGGTATACTAGTAAAACAACCGTTAAAGGATATTACCTGCCTATTTTTTCGGCCAGCGTGCCGACGGCGACGGCGAAATAGGTCGATCGGTTCCACTTCATGATGGCGCCAAAATTGTCATAGACCAAATAGGCCGGGCTGCCCGGACCATCGACAAGTACGACGGATGCCGGAAGGTCGCGTTTTGGCAGGTCGCTGCCATCGCTGCGGCGAACCCCCAGTTTCTGCCATTCGCCTACAGTCTTGCGGATTTTCGTACCGGCCAGGGCAGTATCGAACCCAGCCGGCAGCGTGACGGCCCGGCCCCAGGTTTGATCGCCTTTCCAGCCGGAACGGGACAGATAGTTGGCGGCGGAGGCAAAGACATCGGCCTTGGTTGTCCAGATATCCTTGCGGCCATCGCCATCATGGTCGACGGCGAAATTCAGGAATGACGATGGCATGAACTGGCATTGCCCCATGGCCCCGGCCCACGACCCGACCATGTCCTTGGCCTTGATGTGATCCTGATTGAGTATTTTCAACGCATTCATAAGTTCCTTGCGGAAATAGGCGCTGCGGCGGCCATCGCGGGCCAGGGTGACCAGCGCGGGAACCAGCTTGAAGCCGCCGGTAACCCTGCCAAAATCTGTCTCGATGCCCCAGAAGGCGACGATATATTTCGCCTGAACCCCATATTTGGCCCCGACTTCTTCCAGCAGGGCCCGGTTTTCGGCCAGTTTTTGCCGGCCCTTTTTTACTCTCGAATCGGGGACGACGCGGGTCAGGTATTGGGCAAACGTCAGGGTGAATTCCGGCTGTTTGCGGTCCAGTTCGATGACCCGGGGGATGGGGGTGATTCCATCGAGCGCTTCGTCGAGGATTTCCCGGCGAATGCCGGCCGCCGCGGCTTCGGTTTTCAGCTCTTGCAACCATTGTTCAAGCGGCACGCTCGCCAGGGCTTCGCCGACCGACCAGGACAGCATGACCATGAGTGACAGGGCAAAAACGCCCTTTCGTGGCAGCCAAATTCTTGTGCGCATTCCCGGCCCCTGACAATTCAAATGATTCGCTCCGTCGTCGTACTCTTCTGCCATAGGCGGCCTATGGGGGCAATCGTCGGTTCAGGGCGCCGGGAAAAAGTGATCGGTTTTTCCGGTCAGCCGGTAAAAAACAAGCCCCAGCCATTCATGTAATCCGGACGACAGCGTGGCGAACCCGTTCGGCAAACTGAAAAAGGGCGCCAGAGATTCATCGGCGCCGTAGGAATAATCGACGGGATAGGGAATGACCTTCCATCCGGTCTTTCGGAAAACACCCATGGATCTGGGCATATGAAACGCCGATGTTATGAGTATCCAGTTTTCTTGCCGTCGCGGCTTTACCAGCGTTTTTGTCAGCGTCGCGTTTTCATGGGTGTTGCGGGCATTGTTTTCGTAAATCATCCGGTCTTTGTCGATGCCCATAATCACAAGCAGGGGTTCAATGACCTCGGCTTCCTTGACATCCTGGCTTAGTAACCTTCCAGAACCCCCTGAAAAAACAAGCTTCGCATCGGGATATTTTTTAGAAAGCGCGGCGAATTCAATCAATCTTGCAATACCGCCACCGACCGATATCTGGCCCCGGGATTTGGTCAGGACTTCGTTGACGACGCCGCCCAGGACGATAATTCCGTCGACTTTTTCAGGCAATTCCTGATTGCCCGGAAATCTGTTTTCAAGGGTCATTATCATGCTTTTGCCGATCGGTATGGTCGAAACGAACAGCACGGCCAGGGCGCAAAACACCAACAACCGGCGTCCGTACCGGTGCCAGCGAGTCCATAACAGGACGATGCCGATGATCAAGGCGATCAGCAGGATGTTTCCGGGATTGGCCAGGAACCAGAGTATTTTCGACAGATAAAAAAACATCGTTCCGCTTTATTTGGCCGCCCCGGCAGAGATCAGCATGTCGATCATGTGTTGATACAGGTCGCGGTAGATTTCACCGCCCTGCATATCAAAGAAAGCAAGTTTATCCCTGGCTTTGTCCAGCGCCGTCTGGCCAATTTCGTCGCGGGCGTGAATGTCGGCGCCCCGGGCCAACAGGATCGAAAAGGCCGAGAAACTCGCCCCGTCGGTGGCGGTAATCAGGGGAGTCTGGTTAATTGCGTCACGGCATTCCATGTCGGTGCCGTGTTCAATAAGTTGCACTATTTCCGCCGGCTCATCCATGTAGGCAGCGGCATGCAGGTCCTGGCAATCGACATGCGCGGCCCTGGACCCGGTGATGCCTGTGAAAAAAATGAAAATCGCGGTTGCGACCTCTAGGCGAAGCAACATTGTGACGACAATCCCTCGGCAATGGTCATTCTTCAATAGTATTATTATTAAATATAGACTACCCCCGTAGCCGAATTCCGGCAATCGCCATCAATCAAGCCAGAAATATGATCGAACCTTCGAAGGAAACATACGCGCGCGGTATCGCCATGTCGGTGCTGGGAATGATCATTATCAGCCCGGATTCCCTGTTGCTGCGGATGGTCGGTCAGGCCTCCATCTGGGATATCCTGTTTTATCGGTCGATTTTCACCTTTTCGGCGATAGGCGCTTATTTGGTCGTAAGCAACAGGCTGCAAATCATCGATGTTTTTCGGGGAATGGGCCGGCCCGGCCTGATCGCGACCGTGCTCATGACCGGCAGCAACATCACCTTCGTCGGGGCCATTACATATACCTCGGTGGCCAACACCCTGGTCATTTTGGCGACAATGCCCCTGTTCGGCGCCATTCTCGGCTGGCTGATTATTGGCGAACGGGTCGGGCCGAGAACCCGATATTCCATTTTGTTCGCCTTCACCGGCATCGTGGTGATATTTTCCGGCTCCCTCGGGCAGGGTCACTGGTTCGGTGATGCGCTGGCCGTGGTGACGGCATTCCTGATGGGACTAAACCTGGTGACGTTACGAAAATACAAGGACCGCGATGTCCTGACCCCTGCCCTCTGCCTGTCCGGACTGGCCGTTGCGCTCATCGTATTGCCCCTGGCGAACCCGGCCCAGGTGCCCGCGGGTGATTTAGGCGTGTTAATGGTGATGGGGCTGATCGTCGTTCCCGTCTCGATGATCCTGTTTTTGGGCGGCGCCCGGCATGCCCCGGCCGCCGAAATTGCCCTGCTGTCGTTGATCGAAACCGTTCTCGGGCCTTTTTGGGCCTGGCTTGGGGTCGGCGAACCCATCGCTACCGATACCCTGTTTGGCGGCGGTATCGTGATCCTGGCCGTCGCCGGCAATGCCTGGTTTGGGCTCAGGTCATCAAGACTGAAGGCGCTCAGGTCATGACCTCCCGCCAGACCTATCTCGGTTCCCTGGCGGCGATCCTGGCGTTCTCGCTGTGGGGTGTTTTTCCGGTCTATTTCAAAGCGGTTTCCGACCTGCCGGCGTTGGAAGTGCTGTCTCACCGGGTGCTCTGGTCGGCGGTTCTGGTCGGCCTTCTGCTGATGTTAAGCGGACACCTGAAAGACGTCGCGGCGGTCTTCGCCAGCGGCAAACTTTTGGCGTTGCTGGTTCTCAGTTCGCTGATGATCACCTTGAACTGGCTGGTCTTCATCTGGGCCGTCGGCAATGACATGCTGTTGCAAACGAGCCTGGGGTATTTCATCAATCCGCTGGTCAGCATCGCCCTCGGCGTGGTGTTTTTCAAAGAGCGACTCAGGCGCTGGCAACTGGTCGCGGTTTTGATCGCCCTGATCGCCGTCGGAAATCTGGTCTTTCAAAGCGGCGTCCTGCCGTGGATATCCTTGACCGTGGCCTTTTCTTTCGGATTTTACGGGCTGTTGCGCAAAGTCGCCGTGGTTCAGGCTTTTGCCGGCCTGTTCGTCGAAACCCTGATCGTCCTGCCGCCGGTGCTGGCGTATCTGATTTATGTGGATTTCCAGGGCACCGGTTCTTTCGCTCGGGTCAGCCTGCAAATGGACGGGCTTCTTGTCCTGGCCGGGGTGATGACGGCGACGCCCCTGGTATTGTTCGCAATGGCCGCCAAAAGGTTGCGCCTGGCAAGCCTGGGTTTTTTTCAATACATCGCCCCGACCGGTCATTTTCTGCTCGCCGTGCTGGTTTACGGGGAAACCTTTACCGGCGCCGACGCCCTCACATTTTGCATGATCTGGCTGGCCCTGGCCGTTTACACCCTCGACAGCATCAGCGCCCTAAGGAAAAAATGAGATGAACTGGATCGACAAAATCCCGACGGGTTTGCTGGCGTTCGCCGCCGTATTCATGGCGTTGGCGCCGTTTTCACCGGAACCGCACCTGGTCGAGAAATACCATATGCTGATGGCCGGAAACCTGAACAAGCCTCTCGACATTTTCGACGTGTTCTGGCATCTGTTGCCCGCGGCTTTGCTGGGGATCAAACTTATTCGATCCCGCAGGTAAATTATTGGAGAGGTGGCCGAGTGGTTTAAGGCACTGGTCTTGAAAACCAGCGTGCGTGAAAGCGTACCGTGGGTTCGAATCCCACCCTCTCCGCCATTTCCGCTAAAAACAATGCATTAGATAGCAGTACTCGACGGTGAGACACCGGAGTAAGACATTGCTACCTTCGGCGACAACAGCGTATCAGGCGAAGGCTATATCAAAATATGGCAAAGAGGCTCTAATACGTGTATTTTTACAGTCAATAAGTCGTCGAACGATAGCCCGCCAAAAGGGAACAAAAAGGTTGATTAGCCCTGCACTAAATCAGGTGTTGAACGCGGATTTAGGGAAATTGAGATTTGGACGTAAACGTTAAAAACATTACAGGCAATTGGGACGCGGGCGTTGTCCTAGATAAACACACGATCAGAAGTGTCCCAATAGGACATGACCAATATGGACATATGCAATTTGACACCACCCGTACTCAAGTAGGGGAAGCACTGTTTCAACTAAAAAACCGTGGTGATTGGAATCAGGTCGAACCTCTCGCTCAGGAGCTTGCAACGAGTGCATTTCCGTGCTTCCGGGACGTTGGGATAATAGTGCCTGTTCCCGCCTCAGTGACGCGAGCGAAACAACCTGTTTTCGAAATAGCAACCGCACTAGCCAAGAAGACAGGGTTAACTTCATTTGAGGACATCGTGCGAAAAGCACCTGCTGTGAAGGGTGCACCTCAACTAAAGAACCTAAATACGAAAGCAGCTAAAGCTGCCGCACTCGCTGGCCGCATCTCGATCAACGATGAAATAGATCAGGATGGAAAGTGGAACGTGCTGGTAGTTGACGACTTATTCGACTCAGGCGCTTCGATGGAGGCTGTATGCACTGCGTTAAAGAGCTATCATAAGATTGATAAAATCTATGTTGCTGCTCTAACTTGGAAGTAAATTATGCCGACTGTCTTCATCGCAGGGTCAATCAAGATTAAGAAGCTGCACCCACTATTTGTGGAACGCATTTCCAACATCGTATCGGACAAAATGGATATCGTCGTTGGTGATGCGAAAGGCGCGGATGCTTCTATACAGCAAGAACTAATGAATCAGCGAGCTGATAAGGTCACCGTGTATTGCACTGGCGACGAGCCACGAAACAATATTGGGAACTGGAAGGTTAAGAGAGTTCATTCATTGGCGGAGCCAGGAACGAGAGCCTTCTTTGGTGCAAAAGACTTGAAGATGGCGGAAATAGCGAACTATGGCTTGATGCTTTGGGATACAGCCAGCACTGGCACGTTGAGCAACGTTTTCGAGCTTTTGAAGGGTGGTAAAAAAAGCGTGGTTTTCGTGAACAAAGACCAGCAATTCATTAACGTCAAAGAGCCAACTGATATTTTAAAGCTAGTTGCAGTAATGTCCGACGGAGCAAAAACTCAAGCTGAGCGAAAGATTGGACTACACAACAAGATTTTTCAGATAACGAATGAGCAGCTTGACTTATCAGTCTAAGCCCAAATGCTTGTCGATGATCGGACAAAATTAAGAGAGGGGGGTGCATAATTTATTATTTCCTATCCCCATTTTTAATCATCACCTCTGACCACCCCCACGGGGGAAATTGCCCGACCCTTCATTGATGAGTTAACCTTTCGCAAAATTGTTTCGTATTTTTTGAATCAGGGGGGGTGTTAGAAGCCGCACAGATGCCCTTTAAACATTTTTTCCGACCCGATTCCAGAGAGCCGGAGGACACCACTCAACGCTTACCTGACGGCGTGAACAGCAAGCCGATTCTTCTCTCAACCTATGATTTCGGTTATCATAGTCTTGTATTGTTCAGTAATTAGTAGTGAAGAATAGGAAGCAGAGGTGAGGATGAGCACAGAGAGAGATGAATTTTTTAAACAGGTACTGCAAATATGGACGACAGCTATTTCAGAGGTTTCAAGTAAAATACAGCCAACATCGCAGACTTGGAGTGAATTAGATCACATCAGCAACGTCCTACGACCATTTATGGGCAAGAACAGGAATCATGCGCACTTGCCTAGTAGTGGTGGAATGGACGTGCGGAGCGTCAACATTTCCCATGAACCAAATTGCTTGGAGTTCGGCATAGGTGAGCGATCAGTATGGGTTATGAAACCAGCATCTCTAACACTTGAATACATCCTAGAATCACCAATTGATTCATTCCTGTTACTTGAACTTGCCACACTCGAACCGAGTGGCGTTTATGATACAGAAGAAGACAATTTGCCAAGGCCTTCAGAGGAACTTCTAGAACTTGCACAAGGCGAGTACGTCTCTCGTGATATATGGGAGCAAGGGTTTTTGGACTTAGACGAGAATGGTCATGAAATTCCGTTGCCAGACGATAGCCGAATAGCTATTCGCTGGCTTAGAGGTAAAGTCCTGATCGTGGCTAAAGGGAGTCTTTGGAACGGCACCCCAGGAACTTATGACGGACGCCACAATGAAATGTCGGCGATCGATATCAGAAGGATGATTACTGAAACCCTGAATAGGCCTTAAATCGGCGAGCCATTCTCTTGCAAAATAGTTTTGTTCTTTTGAATCATGAGACCGTCAAATGCCCACACGCATCTTTTCCGACCAATGGCCCCGAGAACCGAAAAAGCCTCTCAGCAAGCGCCTAGCGGCTCTTCAAAAAAGTTGTCAGATTCAACGACTTACGCTATAGGTGAGGCATACAGGGGAGACATTGCGTTTAATCATCTCCGTCAAAGATTAGCTATATCAATGCATTAGTAAAATGGTCGAGTCTCCCACCCTCTCCGCCATTTTTTGGGCCATCCCTGAAAATGCAGATTTATCCATCTTGGTGATGGGAAATATTTGATTTTCCGGGGTATGGCCCGCGCGTCCTTTCCGCTAAATTGCAGCACAATACTTTTATATAGCCCTCGGGAGATCAATTCATGAAAGTCTGCGTCGCCGGCGCCTATGGCGCCTTCGGTTTGAAGCATCTGGACGCCATCGCCGCCATCGACGGGGTCGAGGTGAGCTCGATCATGGGCCGCAGCGCCGACAAGATCCAGGCCCTGGCCGGTGACCGTAACATCGGCCACGCCACCACCGATTTGGCCGAAAGCCTGGCGCGGGACGATGTCGATGCGGTGATCCTGTCGACGCCGACCCAGCTGCACGCCGAGCAGGCGATCGCCTGCATGCAGGCCGGCAAGCATGTGCTGGTGGAAATTCCCATGGCCGATAGCCTGGCCGATTCCCAACGTGTCGCCGCCGTGCAACAGGAAACCGGGATGATCGCCATGGCCGGCCACGTGCGCCGCTTCAACCCGAGCCACCAGTGGGTCCACAACAGGATCGTCGCCGGTGAACTGACTCTTCAGCAACTGGACGTGCAGACCTATTTTTTCCGCCGCAGCAACACCAACGCCAAGGGTGAAGCGCGGTCGTGGACCGACCATCTGCTGTGGCATCACGCCGCCCATTCGGTCGATCTGTTCCAGTACCAGACCGGCGAAGTGGCTTCGGACGTTCATGCCCTGCAAGGCCCGATACACCCGGACCTGGGCATCGCCATGGATATGAACGTGATTTTGAAAGTGCCGTCGGGATCGCTGTTCACGCTGTCGCTGTCGTTCAACAACGAAGGCCCGTTCGGCACCTTTTTCCGCTACATCTGCGACAACGGCACTTACGTGGCAAGCTACGACGACCTGTTCGACGGCAGCGGCAACGCCATCGACCTGTCGGGAATCGGCGTTTCCAACAACGGTATCGAGCTGGAAGACCGGGAATTCTTCGCCGCCATCGCCGAGGCCCGCGAACCCAACGGCTCCGTCGCCCAGGTCCTGCCGGCCATGGCGACGCTGGACCGCATCGAACGCTGTTTCGGCTAGTCTTTCCTGATCCACACGGCGGTGTCATGGAAGGCGGCGCCGCCGACGGGCGCGCCCGGATCGGCACCGGTCAGGGCGTTGATGCCGATGCCTTCGCGGAAAGCGCCGTTGGGCCAGACGCTTTCGACGATGACGACACCGCGGCCGGTGCCGTCAAACAGTTCCACGTCGATCAAAACCGATCCCCGCGTGTTGCCGATGCGCACGATATCGCCCTCGCCCATGCCGGCCAGGGCGGCGTCTTCGGGGTGAATTTTCAGGCGCGGCCCGGTCTCCCTGGCTTTCGATGTCGGGGTTTCGGTAAAGGTCGAATTGAGGAAATTCCGGGCCGGTGCGGTGACCAGCCGATACGGCAGGGCGTCGCTGGCGTTGTCGATGGCGTCCCAGTGATCGGGCAATGTGGGCATGGCGCCGATACCGTCAGGCAGCACCGCCGCCTGCCCGGCCAGGGCCTGCCAGTCGGCCTTGAAATGGAATTTTCCGTCGTCGTGGCCGAAGCCGTTTATGTAGTGCGACGTGTCGAAATCCGGCTGACAGTCGAGCCACTTTCGCGCCGCCAGATCGGCTGCCCCCGGTCGACCCGATGCCTTGAGCGTCCAGTCGGCCAGTTCCAGCGCGGTCATCTCGAAGCCCGGATGATCGGCCCCCAGGCGGTGGGCCAGGGCGCAAATGACCTGGTGGTTGGAGCGGCACTGGCCGGGCGGCTCGACCGCCTTGGGCCCCATGATGATGTGCTGATGACCGCCGCTCTGGTAGATGTCGTCATGTTCCAGGAACATCGTCGCCGGCAGGATGATGTCGGCCATTTTCGCGGTGTCGGTCATGAACTGTTCGTGGACGCAGGTGAACAGGTCGTCGCGGGCGAAACCCTGGCGGACCTTGTTCAGGTCGGGGGCGACGTTCATGGGGTTGGTGTTTTGCACCAACAGGGCGGTCACCGGCGGGCCGTCGCCCAGATCGCGTTTGTCGCCGGTCAGGACGGCGCCGATGCGGGACTGGTCGAGCCTGCGGACGCTGAGGTCCAGGGCATCGAGCCCCTCGATCATCGATTTATCCCAGGCGTAGATCGCCCCGTTGTTATGAAATCCGCCGCCGCCTTCATGGGCCCAGGCGCCGATGACCGAGGCGATGGACAGGGCCGCGTGCATGTTGACGGCGCCATTGCGCGAGCGGGTAAAGCCATAACCCAGCCGCAGGTAGGTCCGTTTGTGGGCGCCGATCAGGTGGGCCAGGGTGGTGATGTCCGCTACGTCGACTCCACATATGGCAGATGCCCATTCCGGGGTTTTGTTTTTCAGGTGGGCTTCCAGCTCCCGCGGCGCATCGCAGTATTTTTCAAGGTAAGCGCGGTCGGCCAGGCCGTCGCGGAACAGCACATGCATGACCGCACACGCCAGGGCGCCGTCGGTGCCCGGGCGGACGCAGAAAAAATGATCGGCCTGTTTGGCCGTTTCCGTCCGGTAGGTATCGATGACGACGATTTGGGTGCCGCCCGTTTTGCGCGCCCCGCTGGCATGTGACATCACATTGATCTGGGTGCTGACCGGGTTCGTTCCCCAGATCACGATCAGGTCGGATTTGGCCATTTCACGGGGGTCCGGACCCGCCAGTTTGCCGGTACCGGCGATAAAGCCGGTCCACGCCAGGGTGACGCAAATGGTCGAATGCTGGCCCGAATATTTCTTGACGTTGCGCAAGCGGTTGATGCCGTCGCGCATGATCAACCCCATGGTGCCGGCATAGAAATAGGGCCATACGGTCTCGGCCCCCCACTTCTGCTCGGCCTTTAAAAATGCCTCGGCGACCTCGTCCAGGGCGTCGTCCCAGGTGATCTCCTGAAAGGCCCCCTCGCCCTTGGCGCCGGTCCGGCGCAGGGGGCTCAGCAAACGGTCGGGATGATGCAGGCGTTCGGCGTAGCGGGCGACCTTGGCGCAAATGACGCCGTCGGTATAACTGTTGTCTTTCGCCCCGTGGATACGCCCGATGCGCCCTTCGCCCGGCAAATCGACTTCCAGCGCACAGGTGCTGGGGCAGTCGTGGGGGCAGGCGCTGAAAGCTTTATCCATGCGGTTTGGACCCTACTTCCTCGACCTGATTCCGCACCCCTTGAGGATGGTCTGGGTGATGAATTCGGTGGCCAGATCAAAATCTCCCGGCCTGGGTTTGGTTTTCCGGCCCAACACGGCGGCGACCTGGATGTCGAAATCCGCATAAGTCTGGGTCGCCGACCAGATCAGGAAAAACAGGTGCTCGGGGGAAACCGGGTCCATCAGGCCCTGGTCGATCCATTTCCTGAAGACACCGGATTTCGATTCCACCCGCTCCTTTAAGCGACTGCGCAAATATTTTTCAAGGTACGGCGCGCCGTGAAGAATTTCGCTGGCGAAGACTTTCGAGGCGTTCGGGCGATTGCGGGAATATTCAATTTTGGATTTAATGTACTGGGTCATGGCGGCAACCGGATCGGCGGTTTCGATAATAACGTCGGTAGAATCGAGCCATAATTTCAAAATGTTTTCCAAAACGGCGTGGATCAGGTCTTCCTTCGTGCGGAAATAATAGTGGATATTGGCCTTCGGTAATCCTGCCTTGCGGGCAATTGCCGATGTGGTCGCCCCGGCGAAGCCCACGTCGGCAAAAACCTCTTCGGCGGCTTGCAGTATTATTTGTTCATTGGCGAGGCGGGTTTCTTCCCGGCTGGGCACGGTGCCCGCTTTGCCGCGTAAGGCCTTCTTTTCCTTGAGCATTGTCTGCGCTTTAATCATGAGACCCTGTATAGCCGATTTCGTCATTTTTTGAAACTTGACCACGCGGTCAGGTTTCCACTAAAGTCTAACCATTGGGAGTAGATAATCAAGCCCCCAAGCGGGGAGTCAATCGTTAAAGGGGAGGATCGCGCAATGAATAGCGATATCGCTACGGGCCGCTTGCCTGCGGATCAATACCAGGCCAATTTTTCCGACTTGAGCCCGGTGCCGAACAAGTGGGAGGCCGCCGTCGAAAGCGAGCGGTGTCTGTATTGTTTCGATGCGCCGTGTGTCGAGGCCTGTCCGACGGATATCGACATCCCCAATTTTATCCGCAAAATTTCCAACGGCAACGTCAGGGGCGCGGCGGTCGAAATCCTGAAAGCCAATATCATGGGCGGCACCTGTTCGCGGGTATGCCCGACGGAAATTCTGTGTGAGCAAAAATGCGTGCGCATGGACAAAGAGGGCAAGCCCGTACGGATCGGAAAGCTGCAAAGATTCGCTACCGATGCGCTGATGGCAAACGGCGGGCACCCGTTTGAACGGGCGCCGGTCAGTGGTAAAACCGTGGCCATCGTCGGGGCCGGCCCGGCGTCCCTGTCGTGCGCCCATCGCCTGGCCACCCATGGCCACAATGTGGTTATGTTCGAGGCCCGGGAAAAGGCCGGCGGGCTGAACGAATACGGCATCGCATCTTACAAGATGGTCGATAATTTCGCCCAGCGAGAGAAAGACTTCATCCTGGCCATCGGCGGCATCGACATTCATTTCGGCCAGCGCCTGGGAGATAATCTGAAACTGGACCAATTGCGGGCCGATTTCGACGCCGTGTTTTTGGGCGTCGGCCTCGGCGGGTCAAACGAAGTTGGCGTCGAAGGCGAGGATCTGGACGGGATTATGGACGCCGTTGATTTCATCGGCGATCTGCGCCAGTCGGTCGACCTGTCGTCCTTGGCCATCGGTCGCCGTGTCGTCGTTATCGGCGGCGGCAATACCGCCGTGGATATGGCCATTCAGTCTAAATTGCTGGGCGCCGAAGACGTGACCATGGTTTACCGTCGCGGACCCGATCAAATGGGCGCCACGGAACATGAACAAGAACTGGCCCAGACCCGTGACGTGCGAATTCGTTTTTGGGCCAAGCCGGTTAAATTTATCGGTGAGGACGGGGCCGTCGGCGGCGTCGAATTCGAACGCACGGCGCTGGACTCAAAGGGTCGGGTCACCGGGACCGGAGACCATTTCACGGTCGAAGCCGACATGGTGTTCCGGGCGGTCGGACAGAAGCTTGTACCGTTTTCCACCACCGGTGACGCCCCGGACAGGAACGCCGGGCGCTTCAGGGTCGATGAAAATTATCAGACATCCCTGCCCGGCGTTTATGCCGGCGGTGATTGTGTCGAGGGGCTCGATTTGACGGTCGAGGCCGTCCAGGACGGCAAGCTGGCGGCGGAAGCGATCCATCGCCAATTAACAAATTCGGATGGAGGCTCCTGACATGGCTGACCTGCGCAGTGAACTCGCCGGAATCAAGTCACCCAACCCGTTCTGGCTGGCCTCGGCGCCGCCGACGGACAAGGAATACAACGTCGTTCGCGCCTATCAGGCGGGCTGGGGCGGAGTCGTCTGGAAGACCCTGGGCGAAGACCCGCCGGTGGTCAATCAAACGTCCCGCTATGGCGCCATCCATGGCTCCGACCGCCGGGTCATCGGCTTCAACAATATCGAACTGATCACCGACCGCCCGTTGGACGTCAACCTGCAGGAAATCAAGAAGGTCAAGAAAGACTGGCCGGACCGGGCGTTGGTTGTTTCTCTGATGGTGCCGTGCGAGGAGGAAAGCTGGGTCAATATCCTCAAGCGGGTCGAAGAAACCGACGCCGACGGCATCGAGCTTAATTTCGGCTGTCCCCACGGCATGTCGGAACGCGGCATGGGCGCCGCCGTCGGTCAGGTCCCGGAATATATCGAAATGGTGGTGCGCTGGTGTAAGCAGAACACCCGTATGCCGGTGATCACCAAGCTGACGCCCAATATCACCGATGTCCGTTATCCGGCCAGGGCCGCCCTTTCAGGCGGTACCGATGTGGTATCGCTGATCAACACCATCAATTCCATCACCGCACTCGATCTCGATGAAATGGCGACACTGCCCTCGGTCGACGGCAAAGGCACCCATGGCGGCTATTGCGGCAAGGCGGTCAAGCCCATCGCGCTGTCCATGGTATCGGAAATCGCCCGCGACGAGGAAGCCGGTGGATTGCTGATTTCGGGTATCGGCGGCATCGAAAACTGGCGTGACGCCGCGGAATTCATGGCCCTGGGGGCATCCAATGTGCAGGTCTGCACGGCGGCCATGCTGTATGGCTTCAAGATCGTCGAGGATATGATCGACGGCCTGAACAACTGGATGGATGACAAGGGCCATGCCCGGCTGTCGGATTTCATTGGCGCCGCCGTGCCCAATATCACCGACTGGAAATATTTGAATATCAACTATGAATCCGTCGCCGTCATCGATCAGGACAAGTGTATTCATTGCGGTCGCTGCCACATCGCCTGCGAGGATACCTCGCATCAGGCGATAACGGCGTCGAAAGTGAACGGCGAGCGGAAGTATGAAATAGATGAACCCGAATGTGTCGGCTGCAACCTGTGTTATCATTTGTGTCCGGTCCCGGATTGTATCACCATGAAGCGGGTCGACAACGGCAAGCCGCCCTTGCAATGGGTCAACGACCCGCGCAATCCGGCTAATCAGGCGGCGCAATAAAAATTACGTAACAAGGGGCAAATATTATGAAAAACCTTCAGGTAAACGGGACCAGGCTTTGGGATAGCCTGATGGAAATGGCCAAACATGGGGCCACGGAAAAAGGCGGTGTCTGCCGCCTGGCCCTGACCGATATCGACAAGGCGGCGCGCGATCTGTTTGTCCAGTGGTGTGAAGAAGCCGGCTGCACGGTCAGTATCGACAAGATGGGTAATATTTTCGCCAGACGGCCCGGTAAAGATAACTCCCTGCCGCCGGTGGTCATGGGCAGCCACATCGACAGCCAGCCGACCGGCGGCAAGTTCGATGGCATCTATGGCGTGCTGTCCGGACTGGAAGTGATCCGCAGCCTCAATGACATGGATTACGAAACCAACGCGCCCATCGAAGTTTCCGCCTGGACCAATGAAGAAGGCTCGCGCTTCGCCCCGGCCATGGTGGCGTCCGGCGTATTTGCCAAGGTCTTCGATCTGGAATATGGCCTCAGCCGCGCCGATGTTGACGGCAAGACCATGGGCGAGGAACTGCAACGGATCGGCTATGCCGGCGCCGAAGAAGTCGGCGGTCGTGAATTCACGGCGTTTTTCGAGGTCCATATCGAACAGGGGCCGATTTTGGAAAACGAGGAAAAAACCATCGGCGTGGTCACCGATGCCCAGGGCCAGCGGTGGTATGAAATTACCCTGACCGGACAGGAAGCCCACGCCGGGCCGACCCCCCTGCCGACCCGCAAGGACGCCCTGCTGGGCGCCGCCCGGATCGTCGATGTGGTCAATCGTATCGGCATGGATCATCAACCCAACGGGTGCGCCACCGTCGGCATGATGCAGATCCATCCGAATTCTCGCAACGTCATTCCGGGCCGGGTGTTCCTGACGGTCGATTTTCGTCATCCCAACGCCGATATTCTGAAGGCCATGAATGACGAGTTGGAAATCGAAGTGAAGAAGATCGTCGATAAAATCGGCCTGGAAATGGAATTCGAGCAAATCTGGTATTCGCCGCCGGTCGCCTTCGATAAAGATTGCGTCAATGCCGTGCGCAAGGCCGCCGAACAGGCGGGATACGCGCACCGGGACATCGTCAGCGGCGCCGGCCATGATGCCTGTTACATCAACAAGGTCGCACCGACGGGCATGGTCTTTATTCCGTGCGAAAACGGCATCAGCCACAACGAGGAAGAAAACGCCACCCCCGACGATATCACGGCCGGCTGTCAGGTCTTGCTGCAGGCCGTCATCGAACGGGCAAATTCGGTCGGAACGTCGACCGAATGAGCGACGCGATCATTGAGGCGGAAGGCCTGAATCTGACGTTCGAAACCGCGGATGTGCCGGTTCATGCCCTCTCGGATATCGATTTGAAGATCGCCAAGGGTGATTTCGTCTCCCTGATTGGCCCCTCGGGGTGTGGCAAGACGACATTGTTACGGGTTATCGCCGACCTGGAACAGCCGACATCGGGCAAGATCGAAGTCGCCGGCGTGTCACCGGAAACGGCGCGGCTGAACCGGCTGTACGGCTATTGTTTCCAGGCCCCGGTCCTGTATCCCTGGCGGACGGTCATGCGTAACGTCATGCTGCCGCTGGAATTGATGGGTATGTCGCGCGGCGAATGCGAGGAACGGGCCGAACGTCACCTGGCCCTGGTCGGCCTGCAGGGTTTCGAGCGCAAATTCCCCTGGCAGTTATCGGGCGGCATGCAGCAGCGGGCGTCGATCGCCCGGGCGCTGTGCTTCGATCCCGAACTGATGTTGATGGATGAGCCCTTCGGGGCGCTGGACGAGATTACCCGGGATCATCTGAACGAACAATTTCTCAGGCTCTGGGAACGCACCGGCAAGACCGTGGTGTTCGTCACCCATTCGATTTCCGAAGCGGTGTTCCTGTCTAACAAGATCGTCGTCATGAGCCCCCGGCCGGGCCGTATTCTCAAGGTTATCGACAGTCATTTGCCACCGGACCGGGTGCTTGATTTCCGCGACACCACCGAATTCCTGGAAGTCGCCCATCAGGTTCGCGTGGCACTGAGGGAAGGCCACAGCTATGACGATGACTGAGGCCGTGAGCGGCTCATTATTTCGCCGTGCTTACGAGGGGCGCGCCCTGCCTGTTTCCATTGTCCTCATTATTGTCGTTATCGCCTGGTACGTGGGCGCGGTTTTCCTGAATTCGCCGCAGGTCATCGAAAAGTTCGAGCGCGAAAAAATCGACTGGACCATGGGCCAATTGATCGATGAAAGCTGGGAAATGGGACGACCGGTCCTGCCCTCGCCCCATCAGGTCGTCATCGAACTCTACAAAACCACGGCCCAACAGAAAATCACCAGCAAGCGAAGCCTGATTTATCACGCCTACGTCACCGGGTCGGCGACCCTGCTCGGGTTCGTGCTGGGCATTATTTTGGGTGTTTTACTGGCCGTCGGTATCGTTCATGTCCTGACTCTGGAACGCAGCCTGCTGCCGTGGATCATCGCCTCGCAAACGGTGCCGATCCTCGCCATCGCACCGATGATCGTGGTTATTCTGGGTAATATGGGTTTCACCGGGTTGCTGCCCAAGTCATTGATATCCATGTACCTTTGTTTCTTCCCGGTGGTCATCGGCATGGTCAAGGGCCTGCGCTCGCCCGATCCCCTGCAAATGGACCTGATGCGCACCTACAATGCCAGTCAAAGTCAGGTTTTCTGGAAACTGCGGCTGGCGGCGTCGGTACCGTTCCTGTTTACCAGCCTCAAGGTGGCCGTCGCCATCAGCCTGGTCGGGGCGATTGTCGGCGAATTGCCGACCGGAGCCCAGGCCGGTATCGGGGCGCGCCTGCTGAGCGGCTCCTATTACGGCCAGACCGTGCAAATCTGGTCGGCGCTGATCGTCGCTTCGGCATTGGGCATGGTGCTGGTCTATGCCGTCGGCCTGGGCGAACGGATCGTCGGCCGCCGGATGGGGGCGCGGCCATGAGCGGTGTCAGCGTCAAAAGGCGCATCGACGACACGCTTTGCCTGTTGCTGATGGGTGCGGGATTCCTCTTGCCCCTTGGCGGCATAACCGAACAGGGCCACGCCGCGGCGGGCTGGCTGGATATGCCGGGCGTGCTGGCGCCGGCGCTTGTCGCCTTCGGCTGCGCCGTCTGGCTGGCCTTCCGGCCCCGGGTCGTCGGCCTGCCGGCGTTGGGATTTTCCCTGATCGGAGCCGCTTCGGGTGTCCTTGTACCGTTGGCGGTATTGTCGTCCGGTCTGGTGTTGGGCGCCGAGGCGCCGGGCCTGTGGCTGTTCCTGGCCGGTCTTTCTATCCTAGTGTGGCGGGCGCTGGAAAACATGTCGGCCCACGCGGGCGCCGACACTGTTATGAAATTGCTGGTTCCGGCCTTGTTCGGCATGTGGCTGTTATACCTGTGGGAAGTCCTGGTCATCGGTTTCGATGTGCCGAAGATTTTGCTGCCGGCGCCCAGCCAGATCGGCGACGTTATCGTCGCCAAGCCGCAAATCCTGTGGGCCGATTTTCAGCAGACGTTTTTGAAAGCGGTGATCAGCGGCTTCGTTTTTGGTTGTGGATCGGGTTTCCTGGTCGCCCTGATCGTCGATCGGGTGCCGTTTCTGGCCCGTGGCCTGCTGCCGCTCGGCGGTGCCGTCAGCGCCATTCCCATCGTCGGCATCGCCCCGATCATGGTCATGTGG
>FLOH01000796.1_pt1 | contig 57178 bp, 48 predicted proteins | sample 756751 | NCBI WGS metagenome assembly FLOH01 (sample SAMEA4026879, study PRJEB14308) | marine metagenome | biome: coastal water; material: water | depth 74 m
ATGTTGCTGGCTCTGTTACCCAGGATGGTGTTGGTAATAACAACACGGCAGCAACTCAGCTGGCGGTTACTTACGATGCGACGGCACCGACGGTGGCTATCAGTGGTGCCAGCGGCAATATTAATGCAGCGTTTACTGCGACCTTTACCTTCAGCGAAAATGTTACCGGCTTTACCGTTGGCGATATTGTTGCCGGTAATGCCTCCGTCAGTGCGTTCAGTGCGACCAGTGCATCGGTCTATACCGCGTTAATTACGCCAACCACAGATGGTGCAGTAACGGTGGATGTTGCTGGCTCTGTTACCCAGGATGGTGTTGGTAATAACAACACGGCAGCAACTCAGCTGGCGGTTACTTACGATGCGACGGCACCGACGGTGGCTATCAGTGGTGCCAGCGGCAATATTAATTCAGCGTTTACTGCGACCTTTACCTTCAGCGAAAATGTCACCGGTTTTACCGTTGGCGATATTGTTGCCGGTAATGCCTCCGTCAGTGCATTCAGTGCGACCAGTGCATCGGTTTATACCGCGTTAATTACGCCAACCGCAGATGGTTCGGTAACGGTGGATGTTGCTGGCTCTGTTGCCCAGGATGGTGTTGGTAATAACAACACGGCGGCAACTCAGCTGGCAGTTACTTATGACGGCACAGCCCCGACAGTGGCTATCAGTGGTGTCAGCGGCAGTATTAATGCTCCGTTTACCGCGACCTTTACCTTCAGCGAAAATGTCACCGGCTTTACCGTTGGCGACATTGTTGCCGGTAATGCCTCCGTCAGTGCATTCAGTGCGACCAGTGCATCGGTTTATACCGCGTTAATTACGCCAATTGCGGATGGTTCGGTAACGGTGAATGTTGCTGCCGCGGCTGCTCAGGATGCTGCGGGTAATAACAACACAGCTGCGACTCAGCTGGCGGTTACTTACGATGCGACGGCACCGACGGTGGCTATCAGTGGCGCCAGTGGTGTGGTTAATGGGCCCTTTACCGCAACCTTTACGTTCAGCGAAGTGGTCGGTGATTTTGAGGCGGCAGATGTCACGCTGACCAATGCCACTCCCGGTGCTTTTGTCACAGTCAGCCAGACTGAGTACCGTCTTGAGGTAACTCCGGCAGCGCTTGGTCAGGTAACGGTAACGGTTGCTGCCAACAGTGCGCATGATGCTGCGACTAACGGTAATCCCCAAAGTACTCTGTCAGTCAATTATCAGGATTCGGTACCTACGCTCAGCCTGCAGGGACCGGCCCTGGCGACCGGAAGCTTTACCCTCACGCTTGAGTTCAGCGAAACCGTTACAGGTCTAGAGGAAACGGATATCACCGTTGCTAATGGCAGTGTTCAGCAGCTGACCGGCAGTGGTGCTCTGTACAGTGCAGAAATTCTCCCGGCAACCTTGGGGTCTGTAGTCAGCATTAGTGTTGCAGCAGGTGCCGTGAAAGATCTGAGTGGCCAGGATAATCAGGCTGCAATGCTGATGGTGTTTACCAACAATAATGGTTCTGTTGGTATTTCTGGTCTCGCCGTAGAGGGCCAGGTTCTGTCAGCGCAGGTGAATGATACTGACGGTATTGATGATGCTACTCAGGTTTATCAGTGGCTGTCGGATGGTAACCCGGTTGGAAGTGCAGCAACTTACACCATTGTTGCGGGTGATGTTGGTCACAGCATCAGCCTGCAGGTCAGTTACACGGATGATCTTGGCCGTGATGAGCAATGGACATCCGCCGCAACCGGTACTGTGATCAGTATTCAGCAGTACGCTCTGGATACCATTTCAGCTGCTGCCGGAAGCGACGTTAATGCCGCACTTCTGACGGTTGTTCAGTACCGTCAGGCCGGACTGGATTGGCCGGATAACGTTGGCTTTACCCGTATCCTGCCGATTCTGAACAGCGCAGTTGCCCGTTCTCAGTCTGATGATGTCAATGAGTTGTCAGAGCTGGAAGCCCTGGTTGCCCTGATTATGGAAGCCCAGGACGATGACGGTGATGGCCTGCCGAACAGCCTTGAAGGCACAGCGACGACCGATCGCGATGGTGATGGCATTGTTGACCGTAAAGACACCGACAGCGATCAGGATGGTCTGTCTGACCGGGTTGAGCAGGGTCTGGTGCTGACCGACACCGACAGTGACGGCATTATCGATTTCTTCGATGCCGATATCGATAACGATGGCAATGTCGATGATGGCCGTACCGACGACAACCTTGATGGTGCGGAAGACAGTCTGATGACCGTTGAAGGTTATCGTGCAGCCAATGCTCTGGCGGATGCTGACAGTGATGGCCTGCTGAACAGTCAGGATCTGGATTCCGATAACGATAGCATTGGCGACATCGTGGAGAATCGTCTGGCCGATGCTGACGGTAATCTGCTGGTTGATGATGCACGTGTTGAAATCGATGACAGTAACGATCTGATCGACGATAACAACGATGGCATCTTTAACTTCCTGCAGCTGAGCAGTGATGGTATTCAGACGGACTTCTCGCGCACTGGTTTGCCGAAGCTGCTGGATGCCGATAACGATGGACGTCTCGACAGCACGGTGGATATGGACCGTGATGGCCTGATAGACGCTGTGGATAACGCGGTCGGGGCCTTCGGTTCTCTGCCCGATATTGATGGTGATGGTATCCCGAACCATCTGGATGATGATGATGATGGTGACGGCATTCCGGATGCGGATGAAAATCCACAGCTGGGCTTCTTTACCGGTCTGGATGCTGATGCCGATGGTATTGATGATGGCGTTGATTACGATGTGAACGGCCTGATCAGCGGCACTGACGCCAATGCTAATGGCGTACGTGATGACCGTGAGATGCCGGATCACGACAACGATGGTATCGCTGACCATCTGGATCCGGACTCCGATAACGACAATGTCACCGACGGAGAAGATCCATCAATCAATACCGGCGATGATGTAACGACCGCTACCGGTGCATTCAGTCCATTAATGCTGCTGATTGCCGCAGCACTGGCGATGGCCGGACGAATGGCTGTGCGGGTGTCTGTGCCGACATTGTTGCTGGTCAGCATGCTCTGGGCGCCGCTGTCGCAAGCTAACAGCACGCATCCGGCCAGTGAATTGGCGGTGGATGATATGCACTGGCTGCTGGCCTGGGGTGTGGGCTATAGCTGGCTTAGCCCGGAAGTACACGGCAATAATAAAGTCACCGACGACGGCGGGCTGGCCGGGCATTTTGCCGCCGGCCTGCAGCTGAACGATGCCTGGCAGGTTCGCTATCAGTACAATATTCCGGGTTCTGCTGAGGTTAACAGCGCCGCTATCGAATACACAGTGCACAGCCTGCTGGCGCAATACAGCCAGCCACTGCAGGGGCAGTGGCGCTGGATGCTGGGAGCGGGAGCCTCGCAGATTGACGTTGATGTGGCAGCGGGCTTTAACGCGGATCTGGATAGCGAAATTCAGCTGAGCCTGCAGGCCGGTGCCAGTTATCAGCTGCCCAACAACATCAGCATTGCTTTACAGGCAACCCGCTATTCGGGTGATGTGCAGACCCTGATGCTGGACTTCAGCCATCTGATTCCCTGATAGCGGCACGGGTGTAAGCAATAAAAAAACGGCCCGGGCATGTGAATGTCCGGGCCGTTTTTTTATGCGCCGCGTTTGTCGCGGCCAGAATGCTGTGTAGGGTTATTCTTCGCCGAACAGTGAGCAGTCAATCAGGTCGCACAGGCAGTGAATCACCAGCAGGTGAACTTCCTGAATCCGCGCCGTTATATTGGCCGGTACCCGCACCTCAACATCGTCACGGGTAAGAAGTGACGCCATATGGCCACCGTCTTTACCGGTTAAGGCAACTACCGTCATATCGCGCTCGTGGGCGGCCTGAATGGCCTGCACCACGTTGGCGGAGTTACCGCTGGTGGAAATGGCCAGCAATACGTCGCCGGCATTGCCCAGAGCACGGATCTGCTTGGAGAAAATCTCGTTATAGCTGTAATCGTTGGCGATTGAGGTCACGGTCGATGAGTCGGTGGTCAGAGCAATGGCCGGCAGGCTCGGACGCTCACGCTCAAAGCGGTTCAGCAGTTCGGAAGAAAAGTGCTGGGCATCGCCGGCGGAGCCGCCGTTACCACAGGTAAGAATTTTCCCGCCGCTGAGCAGGGCATTCACCATAATCTGCGCCGCGCGCTCAATATAAGGTGGCAGCTCTTCTGCTGCGTGGGTTTTGGTTTCGATACTGGCGCCAAAATGGCCGATGATCCTATCCTGCACAATAACGCTCCGGGAGTAACAGATGGGCCATCATAAATGAGCCATGAGACAAAACCAAATAACAGTGATTCTCAGAGAAATAATGTATCCAGAAGCGGATGCAGCCAGTGGCTGAAAAGCGCCACCTGAGCGCAAAGCAGCAACACCAGCAGCAACCAGCCATCGGCACTGCTGCAAGTGGTTATCTGTTTCTCCGGCAGCAGCGCCTGAATACGCACGCCACTGGCCTGAGTCGCCATATCGGTCTGCGGCCGCAGTTGCAGCAGCAGCGTGGCCAGTTCCTCAGGTGCATAACCCTGGCGGGTGACATAGGCGTCGCACTGTAATTCACAGTTCAGCGCAAACTGTTCTTGCAGGGCTTTACGTGGTTTTGGCAGCCACAGCAGGCTGGCCCAGTACAGCAGGAACTTGCGCAGGTTATCGCGGCGCAGAAGGTGGCAATATTCATGCAGCAGCACCATGGCCGACTGCTGTGGTGTCAGCTGTTGTTGCAGCGCACTGGACAGATAGATCCGTGGGCGCCAGAGCCCTGCACACCAGGCCAGAGGTAACTGCGAATGAATCAGGCGGAAGTCTGGAGCTGCGCTGCTGTTACCGGACGGGTTACCTGCTGTGCTGAGCAGATCCACACTGGCCAGACGCTGACGTCCGCGCCGCAACTGATGATTGAACAGCAATAACGCAAACAGCAGCAGAGCGCTGACAATGCCTGCCAGTACGGCTCCGGCCAGCGATGAGGAACTGACATCCGGCACATGGGGGCCACACAGCTGCCCATGGCAATGGGCGCTGTGCAGGGCGCCGGTCAGTCCGGGGTTCATCAACAGAAACACCACCCAGAAAGTCACGACCCAGGGCAGCAGGGCGTACAGCATCAGCAGGCGGGACTGCTGCTGTGGGCGGCTGTTGCGCAGTGTTTTTTGCAGCAGGGGAAACAACAGGGCCACCAACACCGATGACGCCGTCAGGCTAAACGCACTGGCCAGCAGAATATCGGCCAGCTCAGGAATCATGGCTAATTCAGGAGTCATTGTTTGTGCTGCGGCTGTCATAGTTTGCGCCGCAGCTGTCAGGCTCGTCATTCAGAGCCTGATGCAGACGATCTCCCATGGCCGGTGCCACATCCGCTAAATAATCGATAAAGCCCGACACCATCGGTGTCATATCGCCGCCACTGAGGTCGGCGGCCATATCGTGCAGCAGATTGCTGATCAGCGCCTGCTTCTGCAGCACAGCACTGTAAAAAAACGCCCGGCTTTCTTTACGGCGCTGCAGCAGGTCTTTGCGGTGCAAACGCTCCAGCGTGCTTTGCACGGTATTCAGCGAGATGTCTTCCTGCAGGCTGGCATGCACCTGCTGCACAGACAGCGCCCCCTGTTGCCAGAGCACTTCCAGAATGGCCAGCTCGCGCTTTCCCAGTGCCGGGGTGCGTGAGCGGGCGGCCGGCAGTTTCAGCCAGCGGGTTAAATCGGTGCTGCGGTTCATGGGTCGTTTGGCCGTTTCTTTTACACGTTTCTGGCGCGTCCGTTATTTCCATCCCTTACCTGCCGCAGATGGCGAACACCGAGCCGTTATCGGTATTCATCTGGACTGATAAGTTCGTCAGCAGATGATGATATTTTCGTTAACAGGGCCGGTGGCGGCAATTGTTGAGAGCCGCCTTACGCCGCTTAAGTGGACAATGAGGATAAAGATGAAAATTCAGCCAGCCGGTTTTTTGTTATTGGGGTTGCCTGTGTTGGCACTGGCGCAACAGGCACCGCTTAACGATAACCCGGCAACAAATAGTGCATCTCTGGATACCCAGCAGGTCACAGCCAGAAATCAACTGCCAGGCGAAGCGATGTCGGCTTCGCAGGGGTATGTCACAGGTGAAGAAATTAATAGCCGGCCATTATTACGCACCGGCGAAGTGCTGGAGCTGGTGCCCGGCTTAGTCGTCACCCAGCACAGTGGCAGCGGCAAGGCGAACCAGTATTTTCTGCGCGGCTTTAATCTCGATCATGGTACCGACTTCGCCACCTTTGTTGATGGTATGCCGGTCAATATGCGCACCCATGGCCACGGGCAGGGTTATACCGACCTGAATTTTATTATCCCGGAAAGCATCAGCGCGCTGAGTTATCAGAAAGGCAGTTACTACGCCGATGTCGGTGATTTCAGCGGTGCCGGCAGTGCTGCCCTGCAGACCGCCGATGCCTTTGCACAGGGGCTGGCGCAGCTGAGTCTTGGCGAAGATCAGTATCGCCGGGCGCTGCTGCTCGACAGTCTGAGCAATGCTCAGGGCGACTGGCTGTATGCACTGGAGCGCAATACCTACGATGGCCCCTGGAGCGATATCCGTGAAGATCTGGATAAAACCAGCCTGCTGCTCAAACATCGCCGCACACTGGCCGGCGGCAAGCTGAGCCTGTCCTTTATGGGCTACGACAATCAATGGAACAGCGCCGACCAGATTCCGCAGCGCGCGGTCGACAGCGGCCTGATCGACGAGCTGGGTTCGCTGAATGACAGCGTGGGCGGCGAATCCAGCCGCTACAGCCTCAATGCCATCTGGCAGCGTGAGGGTGTTCAGGCTTCGGCCTATGCCATCCGTTACGACATGAATCTGTGGTCGGACTTCACCTATTTTCTCGATGACGGGGTCAACGGCGATCAGTTTGAGCAGGTTGATAAACGCTGGATCTACGGCGGTCAGGTCAGTTACCTCTGGCACTCAGAGATGGCCGGACTGGCGATGAGCAACCGTATCGGCGCTGACCTGCGCTATGACGATATCGGCGAAGTTGGCCTGTACCGCAGCAAGCAGCGCCAGCGTATGGGAACCGTACGCAGCGACCGTGTAGGCGAACTCAGCAGCGGCTTCTATGGCGAAAACACCCTGTACTGGAATGAACGCGTGCGCACCGTGCTCGGCCTGCGCTACGACCACTACCGTTTTGACGTGCAAAGCCGGGTTGGCAGCAATATCAATGGCGTGGATCTGCGCGCCAACAGCGGCAAGGCCAGCGATGACAATATCGCCTTAAAAGGCAGCCTGATCGTCGCCCTGAACCGCGACTGGGAAAGCTATCTGGCGGCAGGGCAGGGGCTGCATTCCAACGACGCACGCGGCACCACCATTCAGGTTGATCCGGCCGATGGCAGTGCGGTTGCGGCGGTTGATCCGCTGGTGGATTCGATGGGTTATGAGGTTGGCGTACGCGGTGTTATGGCCGGGCGTCTGAGCACCTCGCTGGCGTTGTGGCAGCTGGATCTCGACAGCGAACTGCTGTTTGTCGGCGATGCCGGTAATACCGAAGCCAGCCGTGCCTCACGGCGCAAAGGGCTGGAAATGACGCTCTATTATCAGCTGAACGAGCGCTGGAATATGGATCTGGAATACGCCTGGACCAAAGCAGAATTACGCGGCGATGCGGCCGGGGGGAACGAGATTCCCGGTGCGGTGCGCAATGTGCTGCAGGCGGGTATCAGCAGCCAGCGCGGTGCGGGCTGGTTTGGCAGTCTGCGCCTGCGCTATTTTGGTGAGCGGCCGCTGGTGGAAGATGGCTCGGTCACCTCCGATCCGACTACAGTGGTGAATCTGCGCAGCGGCTACAGCCTGAACAGCTGGGTATTCAGTGCCGATGTGCTTAATCTGTTCGACAGCCGCGATCACGATATTGATTACTGGTACGCCTCGCGTCTGGCGGGCGAAAGCAGTGAGCAGGAGGATATTCATTACCATGTAATCGAACCGCGCACTGTGCGTCTGGCGGCGGCGTATCAGTTCTGAGGCGGGTGCTGTCTGTTGGCGGGGTCAGCCAAACACATTCTGCAGCCACTCAAACTGCACCGGCTGACCACTGCCCGACATCACGTCAAAGCGGCAGTCTGGCGGGTTTGCGCCATAGTGTTGCTGCAGATAGTGCCGGGCGGTTTTGAGTAAGCGCTGTTGCTTGTGGTGGGTGATGCTTTCGGCGCCGCTGCCGTGGCTTTGGCTGGCGCGGTAACGCACCTCAACAAAGACCAGCACCTTGCCGTGGCGCATAATCAGGTCGATTTCGCCGCCGCGGATGGTGTAATTGCGGGTAACGGCTTTCAGCCCCTGACGCTTAAGGAAGTGTTCGGCGGCCTGCTCAATCTCGGCGCCTTTTTTCCGGGTTGCAGGTTTACGGGTTGCAGGCTTTTCTGCAGCACGGGTTTCAGCGGCAGAGGAGGTCTCTGCCGTTTGCGCTGAATCCTGCGGGTTTTTGTCTTTGCGGGTAAACCACATGGCATCCTTGCCCCGTGAATTGTGCGGTGTGAGTACTCAGCGTCTGGCTAAACGCTGCGGCCGGCCAGAACGGAACTGGGTACATTCGGTGCGGCGGTGAATGCGGCGCTCGTGATCCAGCGCCAGTGCACCGGTGCTGCCAAACATCTGGCTGTGCGGGAATACTTCCAGCTGTTTTAACCGTGGCAGCAGACGGAAGGCATCCACGCCCATGGCGTATAAGCGGGCATAGCCGCCCTGACCATTCGGCATCACTTTTTCTACGGTGCGGTACAGCTCGCTGCTTTCCAGCAGCCAGGGTACGTCGCAGAACTGCACGCCGTTCAGGTCGCGGTCTTTGGTTGGATTCGGCTCACCGGAATAGACGTGCGAGGTGGCGTATACCGGCAGATCACCGGCAAAGTTAAACGCCAGCGTTGGCTTGATCTGACGGGCCTGCTGCGGCAGGGCGACCATAAACACCCAGTCGACATCCTGACGACGGCGCGGCTCAAATTCGGTGCTCTGACGCAACAGACGGCGCATGGTCTGATAACGCTTCTGGCTGTCGTCGACGTTCAGCAGCGCTTTGATTTCCGGGTTGTAGTCCTGACGGTTCGGATAAAAACGCCGTTCGCCGATTTCACCACCCAGCTCCAGCCAGCGCTGTTCAAAGGCGGCATAAATACGCTCGCCCCAGTTGCCCTGTGGTACCAGCACCAGCGCGCGGCGCAGGCCATCGGTCCAGGCTTTTTCGGCAATCTGTACGGCTTCGTCTTCAGCGGCCAGGCCGAACTGATAGAGGTTGGCGGGCAGGGTTTCGGCTTCGCTGCGGTCACCATAGTTCAGGGCCAGGGTTGGCAGCGGCAGGGTTTCGCGTTGCTGCAGCGCCTGCACCTGCATTTTGTTGATCGGCCCGATCACCCACTGCGCACCGTCGAGCTGTGCCTGAGCGTAGGCAATATCGATATCGCTGTATTTCTGGCTGTCGTACAGATGCACCTCCGGAATGGCGTAGCCTTTATCCAGAGACTCGTAGTAAGCGGCCATAAAACCATCGCGGATGGCGCGACCGGTTTTCTCCAGCGGGCCGGATAACGGCAGCATCAGGGCGACACTGTGCGGACGGTTGGCCGCCAGATCAGCCAGCAGCGCCAGGCCGCCGGGTAATTGTATCGCTGCCGGGTGAGCCGGATTCTGTTCGCGCCATGTAGTTACCGCCGCCAGATGTTCGTCCAGTGTCAGGCGTGAGTTACGGGAGATCGCCGCCAGCCGCAGCCAGTCGCCAAACTGGGTAGCCGGGGTTTTTTCTGCCCATTCCAGCAGTTCGACTTCCGGCATGGCCATTAAATCCTGCCAGATTTGCTCATGATTCTGCTCGCGCTGCTCCGGATTTAATGCGCCGGATAAAAAATCACGCTCGCGCGCGGCGGCCAGATATTCGCCATTGCTTTCGTACCAGCGGGCCTTTAACAGGCTGGCGCGCAGCTCCTGCTCCGGCGTGGCGTAATCCATACGCTGGGCAAGCTGGCTGAGATATTCGCCGGCAATTTCCGGCTCATTGCTGCCCAGATGCATCTGCGCCGACAGCAGCATAAATTCCACCTGCTCCTGTGGCGTGAGCACACGCTCGTGCAACAGTTGCAATTGCAGCGCAGCATTGCCAAACTCGCCGTCGTCGAGTTCGCCGCGAATCTGCTGCATTAATACTGAATTACTCTGACTACTGCTTTCGGTAAGGCTGTTGTTGCCCAGCCCGGTTTGTCCCGGTGTGGTAGAACAACCGCTTAAACCCAGACCCGCGCTGACAACCAGCAGCGATAATCCGCGTAACCAACGATCAGGTAAGTTTCCCCGCATGACTTCAGATCCCAGAATGCAGGTCGGCACGTTTTACGTCGTGGCGACACCCATTGGTAATTTGGCTGACCTCACCGAGCGTGCAAAGCAGGTGCTGACCAGCGTTGATGTAATTGCCTGCGAGGATACCAGACATACCGCAAAATTACTCCAGCACCTGGGCCTGCGGAAGCCGCTGTTATCGGTGCACGAACACAACGAACGCGAGCGTGTAGAACAGATTGCCCGCCATCTGGAACAGGGCCAGAGCATGGCGCTGGTATCCGATGCCGGCACCCCGTTAATTTCCGATCCGGGATATCCTTTGGTGCAGGCGCTGCGTGCGCGCGGCCTGAATGTCAGCCCGATTCCCGGCGTCAGCGCCATTATTACTGCCCTGAGTGCCGCGGGCCTGCCGACCGACCGTTTTACTTTTGAAGGTTTCTTACCGCATAAAAGTGGTGCCAAACGCGAAAAATTACTGGCTCAGGAACAGGAAGCACGCACCCTGGTTTACTACGAATCCAAGCACCGGATTCTCGATACGCTGGAAGTCATGGCTGAGGTTTTTGGCGCAGAACGTCAAGCCTGTGTTGCACGCGAATTAACCAAAACCTTCGAGACTTTTTATCATGGCACACTGCCAGACATTCTCAGCCAGCTGCAGGCGGATGCCGACCAGCAGAAGGGTGAATTCGTGGTGATGATTGCCGGCAACCCCGATCCGGCCCCGGCCAGGGAAGTCGACAGCAACAAATTATTCCGCCTGCTGCTGGCCGAACTGCCACCGAAAAAAGCCGCGGCCATTATTGCCGACCTGACCGGCGAGAATAAAAAAGAGCTGTACCAGAAAGCGCTGGAAATGCAGGGGAAAGCTTAAACACAGGTGTCTGCGGGTATTCCACCCGCCGCAGACAATTGACTGAATACGATGGTTGATTCAGTGGAAGTGACTTTCAGTCACGATTAATAGCGCGGCAGAAATGCCGCTCCCACTGGTTTGGTTATATCCCTTTCCCGCAGACCCCGCGCCCGAATACCGGCTTAGCGCCAGACAGTCTGGCTATTACTGCTCGTTCCTGCAGAACCGCGCCCGAATACCGGCTTAGCGCCAGACGGTCTGGTTACTCTTATTTGTTCCTGTAAATCCGACCTGCGTTTTGGCTATTGTTTTCCTTTCCTGTAGACCCCGCGCCCGAACACCGGCTTAGCGCCAGACAGTCTGGCAGGCAGGTTCAGTTTTTATAGCACTTACTCCTTATTCCTACCGAGCTGCCGCCTGAATACCGGCTTAGCGCCAGACGGTCTGGCTATTACTGCTCGTTCCAGTTGAACCCGCGCCCGAATACCGGTTTAGCGCCAGACAGTCTGGCCGGCGGGTTCAGTTTTTATAGCACTTACTCCGTATTCCTGTAGAATCCGCGCCCGGAGTCGGCCAGACAGTCGTCGCCCGCGCTGGCAACAGTGTGGGGGGAGGAAAGTCCGGGCTTCACAGGGCAGGGTGCCAGGTAACGCCTGGGAGGCGCGAGCCTACGACCAGTGCAACAGAGAGCAAACCGCCGATGGCCCGCGCAAGCGGGATCAGGTAAGGGTGAAAGGGTGCGGTAAGAGCGCACCGCGCGACTGGTAACAGTTCGTGGCACGGTAAACTCCACCCGAAGCAAGACCAAATAGGTTCCCTATAGGCGCGGCCCGCGCTGGGAACGGGTAGGTTGCTTGAGCCTGTGAGTGATTGCAGGCCTAGACGAATGACTGTCCACGACAGAACCCGGCTTATCGGCTGACTCCTTCTATTTAAAAGCCCATACAAACGCGAGTTTGTATGGGCTTTTTCTTTGCTCCTAAGCCGGTTCTACCGGGACAGTGACTGCCCACGACGACGATTCAGAAACTCAGGGCTTATCGGCTGATTCCTTTTATTATGAAAACCCCGCTCAGGAAACTGAGCGGGGTTTTTCTTTACCAGCGTTTCGCCGGCTTCGGCGGAGACAGTGACTGCCCACGACGACGATTCAGAAACTCAGGGCTTAGCAGTTGGCTCCTTTTATTTTAAAGCCCCCACAAATGCGAGTTTGTATGGGCTTTTCTTTTTGTGGCAAGCCGGACCCTGTCGGTGTTGTGGGAGCGGATGTTATCCGCGATCGAAGTAGAATAGGCAGCTGGTTAACATCATCCGTTCGCCCCGAACAACGAGGAACGCGAAAATTTTCAATGTTGATAGTAAAAAGTATATAACTATCACCTGTAAAAACGGTAAGTTTGTTGAAATGTATAAAGGCTCTGTTGGCGAGCTCTCAAATATTATAGATTTACTTGTTAATTAGCATAGAAATTCTCATAAACCTATAGGCACACTAACTAAGCCGCTTAGCTTGTCGCGGCATGGTGAAACCAGCATTATGATTCCGGTAAAACTAAGAGATCTTCAACGTCAGGATAAAACAGCGGTTATGGCCATGCTTCAGGATTCCCGGGTTATGAGGTTTCTTGGGCCCCGCCGGGCTTTAACAGAAGATGAGGCGGATTCGTGGTTTGAGAATGCGCTTGATAACCCGTCACGTTTTGCTATTGCCCAATCTGATACTGATAAGTTCATCGGATTCTGCGGTGTTAAAGAGATCGAAGGTGTTTTGGACTTCGGCTATTTCATCAGATCGGAGTTCTGGGGTAATGGCATAGTGGTAAGGGCCTCCAGACTGGCGCTTGAAAGGTTGTCGGCTGAGATCGACACAGAGTCCGTTCAGGTTTTTATTGCTGACGATAATGTGGCAAGCAAGAGAGTGGCCCAGAAATTGGGCTGGCAGGTCACACACAATGGGACTAAGGATGGGGAGTATGGCGGATATTACCGGATCGTCCTGTAATGCATGAAAATGACCTGTGACTTTTCTCCGCTTTAACGCACCCTAAAGTAAAACCGACAGGCACTGAATACCTGAGTATCAGAATGATCACCAGAAATAAGATTTAACTTTAATTAGTGTTAACAGGCCCTAAACATGCATCATAAAAGCTATCCAGATAGCATTTTTCAGTAACGAGTAAAAATATGCACAAAATTCAGTGTCAATGCGGGGCTCTTAGTGGTCATGTTCGAGGGGCCGGAGCCTGTAGTCGGGTGGTATGTTACTGTGCCGACTGTCAGGCTTTTGCGAAATTTTTAGGCCGGGCAGGTGATATTCTGGATGCACAGGGAGGGACTGAAATTGTGCAGTTGGCACAGCCCCGTGTGGTTTTTTCACAAGGTAAGGAGCATCTCGCGGCTGTGCGGCTTAGCGATCAGGGGATGATCCGCTGGTATGCCGCCTGCTGTAACACTCCCCTTGGTAATACGCTGCCTGATCCTAAGGTTTCATTTATCGGCCTTATTCATTCGGTGCTGAATCGTGCAAAGATGGCTGAAGATTTTGGCAAGAATATCGCAATAGTCAATGTGGATTCTGCTATAGGAGAACCGAAGCCGAAGCAAAAAGGACTCCCCGGTATGATTGTAAGATTTTTGTGGATTATTTTATCCATGCGTATCGGTGGTAAGTATCGTAATTCTCCGCTTTTTACTGAGTCTGGTGAACCTGTTGTGTCACCCGTTATACTCAGTGTCGAAGAGTTTAAGAAATTAAAAAATACCCTGTGATAAGGTGTTATGTATTTACAGCGTCATGGGCTATAAACCCTGTAGTGACGGTGATTACCAGGTTAACCAGACATCGCTATGATTGAACCCGCTGTTAAAAAAGAGATCCTTACCCGCATTGAAAACGCCGAAAAAGAGCACGGCGTCCGTGTTCTTTACGCGGTTGAATCGGGTAGCCGTGCCTGGGGATTCGAGTCACCTAACAGTGATTACGATGTGCGGTTTATCTATGCACATCCTAAAGACTGGTATGTGGCGGTGGATCTGGAAGATAAGCGCGATGTTATCGAGTATCCGATTGTGGATGAGATCGACATCAACGGCTGGGACATCCGCAAAGCCTTAAAGCTGTTCTCGCGTTCGAATCCGGCCTTTGTCGAGTGGCTGCAGTCGCCCATTGTTTACCTTGATCGCGGTGATTTTGCGCGCAGGTCGCGTGAGCTGCTGAGCACGGTCTATTACGTTGAAAAAGGGATATACCATTACCGCAGCATGGCAAAAACGAACTACCGGGGTTATCTGCGTGATGATCTGGTGCCAATTAAGAAATACTTTTATGTGTTACGGCCGTTGCTGTCCATTATGTGGCTGGAGAGATATCGCGAGCCTGCACCCATTGAGTTTGAAACTCTGCGTCAGCTGATTGCCGGCGACAGCAAACTGAATGAACAAATATCAGCATTATTGGAACGCAAGAAGATAAGCCTGGAAAAGGAACTTGCTCCGCCGATTCCGGAGCTGAATCAGTTTATCGAATCTGAATTAGAACGTCTGGAATCCTTTGCTGACAGTACAGGGAAAGAGCAGTCTGTAATGGATGAACTGAATGCTTTATTTCACGCGAGTCTGGTTTTATAAAGTGCTGAAACCATGTTTTAGTTTGTTTATAGCTGATAGATTGCTTTTATATAGGGATTGATCATGAAGGTGCTTCCGATATTGCTAATGTCATTTTTATTGGGTTGTGCGGGCCAAATTAGTCACATAGTTAGCCGAAAGTACAGGCAATCGTAAGAGAGGGTCGGATATAGATTGTGCTCTTCTGAGCACCGGCCTTTCCATAATGGTGGTACACCGTTCTTTGCATAGGAATACAGGTTGCGATTGCATTGATTGAAAGTCAATGTAAGATAATGTGGGTGGAGTACGCTTTGTCGGTATATAATATTTCCAGAACTAGAATAAAATACTGCCAAAACTAGCAGTTTTTATTATTTTCCGAATGAATGATCATTCAGGGTAGCTTAATTCGCATTACTATTCTTCTTTATAATATTTTGCGGAAAATTCTATAGACAACCAAAAATGATTAGAAATCATTGGGGATTAATATTTACAGTAAATCGTGCTTTTGCTAAATTAAATTGTTTGAATTAGAATGCCTTATCTGTAGTGTTAATTAAATGTTAAATTATTAGGAAATAGACGTAGGTCGCATAATATGAAAAAAATTTTTCCCGTCTTTGCTCTGGTCTCAGCTAGCTTCATCTCAAACGCTAGTGAGGTTGTTTTAGCAAAAATAACAGAGGTGCGATCAGGTCCTTGGTATGGTGAGCTCGTAACTTTCAAAGTGAATCCCGCCCCGGAGAGCCCTTCGTGTAATACATTGGGAGACCGAGGTCATTATGTTATCAACTTGTCAAAGCCTGGTGCCAATGCTTGGTTTTCTATGATTCTAGCAGCTAAAGCCAGTCAATCTGAAGTCCAAGTGTGGGGGACTGGGTCATGTGTTTCTGTGAATGGGTTTAATGGTGAAGAACTGCAAACAATAGCTGTGAAATTATAAACCTAATTGTAGATATTTTTCTAGTAGATCAAGTCTGAAAATCACTCGTTTAAAATAGTGTGTGTTAAATTGTATCAGGGATAAAACTTTCTATTTTTATTTGTATTGCGCTAGGTTGCAATTCTCTGTTTCCATAAAAATATGGATAGGCTGTTTGTCATGTAGAGGTTGTGAAATAGATTTGAATTTGTATTGATTGAAAAATATTTATTCTGGCCTGTTATATTTTTATTGTTTTTTTGTAATGTATCTTTATATCGACCAGTATGATGAGGAGTTTTTATAGGGATGTTGGTAATATTTATGCTATTAATTTTAATCCCTTTAGTTGTTAGGGTGGTTTTTATGAATGTCTAATGCAATTAGATTACATTTTAATGTATGAAAGTAAATGCGCTTGATGGTTAGGGTTGAAATCGTCAGGGGTTGGAGCTGATCTTAATTGTATACCTGATATCGGAAATATTATTACAACTAAATACTTCAGCTCAGGAAAGGAAAATATTTACTCGACCTTGTTGGTAGGTAAATTATCTGAAAAATATTGCGATTCGTGTAACTTCAAATTTGATTCCCTGACAAATCCAGTATGTTATGACGTATTCAATCTATGAAAATATATTCAGTTGATACTGAGTAGAGACTCTCGGTCTTCATAAAAAAGAGCAGATTGGACATCGGATGACAGCAGAGATTTTGAATGGATAAGAACGTAAAAACCCGTTTCGACCAGTACCCGGACTCTGCCCGTCATCAGCTTTCCTCGTTGCGGAACCTGATTTTTCAGACCGCTGAACATCTTCAGTCAGGTGCCGTTGAAGAATCTCTGAAATGGGGTGAGCCTAGCTACAGTGCTAAAACCGGCAGTCCAATCCGGATCGGCTGGAAGCCTGATACTCCGTATAACTATTATCTGTTTTTTAACTGCAACACCAAACTCGTTGATACCTTCCGGGTTTTGTATGGCGATGTATTGGCGTTTCAGGGCAACAGGGCCATTGTATTAAACCTCTCCGCTGTGTTGCCTGAACCTGCGCTGCGCCATTGTATTGAGCTTGCCCTGACTTATAAGAAGCGCAGGCATTTGCTATTGCTGGGAGCCTGACAGACTCAGTTCCGTTGCGCTTTCAAAAAATCAGAAAGCCCATACCAATGTAAGTTTGTATGGGCTTTTTCTTTGCCCTGAGCCGGGGTTGGCTGCGCCCGGATAGCAGGCCTCGGCCCCGGATTTCATGTTTACCTGAGATGCTCATATGAATTGGCACGATGGGACCATTTTTACTGACTCCGTTGCTCTTTAGAATGACAGGTCGGGGAAGGGAATCCCAATCTGATAAACATAATAAATCCGGGATTAACATGACTCTGAAAAACGCTGCATTCAAACCGCTGATGGCCGCTTCTTTATTGCTGGCCGCTATGAGCAGTCAGGCCATGTCTGACGCGCCAATCGTCACTCAGGAAGCCACGGCGCCCACTCCTGCACCCGAAACCCCTGCCAGCAATCTGGCGTATGCGGACGATTTAAAGCTGCTGGCCTATAACGTGTACATGTTGACCGGTGCTATTTCTGACTGGTCACAACAAACCCGTGCGGAACTGATTCTGCAATCGGACGTTATTCATGGGCACGACGCCATTATTCTTAACGAGCTTTTTGATAATGGGCCGGCGCAAACCCTGCTGGATGGCCTGAAAGGTCAGTATCCGTATCAGACTCCGGTACTGGGCCGCACCCAAAGCGGCTGGAATCAGACTCTGGGTGCATACAGTAGTACCGCTCCGGAAGATGGCGGGGTGGCTGTTGTCAGCCGCTGGCCGATTGAGGAAAAAATTCAGTACGTCTACAAGGACGGCTGCGGTGCAGACTGGTTAGCCAATAAAGGCTTTGTTTATATTCGCCTGGATAAAAATGGTCATGACTATCATGTGATTGGTACCCATGCCCAGGCCGAAGATGGCGCCTGTTCCGACCCTGCTGCCACACGCAGAAGTCAGTTCACCGAAATTCAGCAGTTTATTGCCAGCAAAAATATTCCGGCTGATCAGGTTGTGTTTATTGGTGGCGACTTTAACGTAATTAAAAACAGTGCCGAATACCCGGATATGCTGGAAACTCTGCATGTGAATGCACCGGATGCCTACGCTGGATTTGATACCTCCTGGGACCCGGAGTCCAACGGTATTGCTGCCTATAACTATCCGGACCTGCCGAGCGAATACCTCGATTATATTTTTGTTTCCCGTGATCATGCGCAGCCAACCTACTGGCATAACCAGTCGTTGGACGTGACCTCGCCACGCTGGGAAAACAAAAATTATCAGTATCAGGAGCTGTCTGATCATTATCCGATTGCCGGTTTCTCCTATGCGGATGACAATACCCGTACCGAAAGCTACCGCTTTGTGAATCAGCCTTATTCCGCAGTGAAGTTCCGTAACCAGGCCAGTGGCGCTTATATCAAAATTAACGCCAGCGATAACGACGGCTGGATTAAGGTTAATGGCAGTGCCAGCGATGCGGCAGCCAGTTTTAATCTGGATAACTGGTATCCGAAAAACCGCGCTTTCTGTATTCGCAGTAACGACTTTGTGCAGGTACAGGGTAATCTGCGTGCCGGTTCCTACTGGAACTGGTGGCTTGGCGGTGGTGGCGGTAATTATGCTTACTTTACCAAACAGGATAATGCCTCCAATAAATTACGTATCCGTATTCTGAATGACGATGGCGACTGTCTGAAAAACAGCGATCAGGTGGTATTTGTTGACCGCGATACGGTGAGCGGCAAAGATTATTATCTGCAGCGCTGGCCTTCAGGTTCCTGGACCGATCATCTGTATATGTGGTCAGGTTCGGTGGGTGCTAACGAAACCTTCACTGTTGAAATGGGTGTGGGTGAGAAGCAGGACTGGACGTCAAAACTGCGCTACGTGCAGTAATTATCAGGCTTCGGTCTGATGGAAGATGGCGTGCCAGAGCACGCCATTTTTTTATTTGTCTTTCACCGTATCAGTCACTGATTCTGTCATTGGTTCAGTGGAGGATTGGTATTTTCCAGCGTTAACCGCCCTGAAACACTGCTGGTTAAAAGCCTTTATTAATTCTCCTCCGTCAGCATCTCCGCCAACAAATCAAATACCCGCTTAACCCGCGGATTGGTGCGTAATTCCCGGTGGCAGACCAGCCACAGCGGCACGGTTACCGGTGCGCCGCGTTCGCTGAAGGCTCGACGGAATGCGGGTTCGGCATCGCCAATCTGTTGCGGAAAAAAGCCAAGGCCATTGCCCTGCTTAACGAGTTGCCATTGCAGCATCTGAAAGGTGGTGACGATGGAAAAATTCTTCTGGCTCAGCTGCCAGCCATGCTGTTTAAGAATATTCATCAGTCTGTCGTTACGTTCAAAACCGATAATCTGAATATGTGGGTCAATGCTTGTTTTGCTCTTGCCGGCAGCCTTATTAACCGCCTCCAGACTATTAAGATAGTCGTGGCTGCCGTACAGCCAGATGGGTTCATCGGCGAGTTTTCTGACGATTAAATCGGGCTGTTCGGGGCGGAGGCTGCGGATAGCAATATCGGCTTCACGGCGCTGTAAATCGCTGATGTTGTTGGATACCACAATTTCCAGCTGGATGCCGGGTTCGCGCTGGCGGATAGCGTCGATTACGGCGGGCAGGCGGAATATGGCGTCAATTTCGCTGGCGGCAATACAGACCGGGCCTTCGGTCAGTTGTGATTGCCCGGCGGCCGTTAAAGCAAAACGGTTGGCGGCTTCACCCATGGGGCGCAGGTGCTCAAGCAGGGCAGCGCCGCTGTCGGTCAGCTGCAGTCCTTTACCGACCCGCTCAAACAGGGTGATGCCGAGTTCCTGTTCCAGTGCCGCGACCTGACGGCTGAGGGTGGGCTGGCTGGTATTGAGCAGACGTGCGGCGGCCGACAGCGAGCCTTGCTCAGCGCTGACTAAAAACGCGCGGGCGTGGTTCCAGTCGAAGTTTACCGAGCCCCAGTCCATAGTCTTCCCTCCTTAAATTTATTGTTCTTATGCAGATATGCATATGAATGATGCAACTTTAGCGGATTTCTATGCGTTTTGTGTATGGATAAGCTGGGCAGACTGAAATGAGGGCTCAGGCTATGAAGAAAATCTGCATCGTTGGTATCTCGGGCAAACTTGGCCAGTATATGGCCGAACACGCGCTGGCACGGGGTTATGAAGTGGTGGGCGTTTGCCGCCCGCAAAGTGTCGCTAAGCTCAGCCGCTTTGCCGGACAGATCCGTATTTTTCCCGGGCGTACGGATGAGCGCGAGGTTATCCGTGCGGCGGTCGCCGATTGTGATGCGGTGCTGACGGTGCTGGTGCCCTGGGGCGTGCAGGGCTACGCCACCAACACGGCGCAGGCGGTGCTGGATTTTGCTCCGGCGGAGGCGCGCCTGGTGTTTTCCTGCGGCTGGCATATTTCGCGCGACGGTAAAGACCGTTATTCCTGGCAGCTGCGTTTATTCGTCGCGCTGTTCGGGCGGCTGGCACGCTGGTTACGGCTGGCGGATCTGAGTGATCAGGAAGAGGCCTGCCGCCGGGTGTTTAACAGTAAAAGACGCTGGACAGTGGTGCGTGGCAGCGATCTGGAAGAGGGCGAGGCGGAAGGTCTGCCGCGCTGGAGCGGGCATGTGGGCGATGCGGTTCTGGCCAGTAATCTGACCCGGCGTACCGACTTTGCGCTGTTTATGGTGCATGCTGTGGAAGATGACAGTCTGATTCAGCAGGCGCCGGCGATTGTTGGCTGCCGGGCGCCGTCAGCTCTGATGGCCAGAGCCGACGGAAAATATCAGAAGCCACTCAGCGGCTGAGGAGATACAGGATGGATGCAGCAGCAGCGCAGGCCCTGTTGAAGGGCGCCTGCTTACAACAGGCCAGTCCGGCTGACAAAATATTGCAGGCCACAGAGCGTGCAGGTTATCTGGATATTGCAGGCCTTAATCTGCAGTTTGATCGTGGCCATCTGGCGGTTTTTAATCCGCTGCGTTTGTTGTGCGACAGTGGCGTCGCCCTGAGTTTGCAGGCTTTGATTGGCTGTCGCGTTACCTCGGTCAGCCTCAGCGAGGATGATCTGGAACTGCTGTTTGATGACCGCCTGTTATTACGTATTTCTTTGCGTGATGAAGATTACACCGGGCCCGAAGCCGCGGTGTTTTACGCGCCGCCTGACACTGGGTGTGTGAATGCCGCTCCGCTGATGGTGTTCTGAATACGGCCTTACAGCCAGCGTCTTACCCGCTGACAGTAAGCGCGGTATTCGTCGCCGAATAATTCGCTCAGGGCTTTTTCTTCGGCCTCAATCTGAAAGTGATTCATATAAGACATAAACAGCGGAATGCACAGCGCGCTCAGGTAATTACCCAGCACCATCGCCAGCGCGCCAAGCAGCAGTACGAAGCCTGTATACATGGGGTTACGGCTCAGGCGATAAACCCCGGTCTGTACCAGTGTGCTGGCCTGTTGCGGGCGCATCGGATTAACGGTGGTGCGGGCACGGCGGAAGCTGGTAACTCCGGCCAGGCAGAAGACGGCGCCGGCGAAAAACAGGGCCAGCGTGATAACCAATAGCGGAGAGCGCAGGCCATGCCAGCCGCTGATATGACCGGTACGCAACATCACCGGCAATAACATCAGCAAGGCGGTAAGGCCAGCCAGCAGCAGTGGCGGTATTTTTAACTGCAGAAATTTCATCGCTGTACTCCATCATGGGGTTGCTGCGCGCAATCGGCAGACACTGGCATCATGACAGAGTTATTCCCCCTGTATACAGACCTGAATTTCACCCAATACCGGCTTGCCTTATCGGCCTTCATCAGCCAGATCAGATAATCACGGATGACCCTCTGCCACGGTTCCGATAAACTTAGGCAAAACTTATACAAGGCAGGAGATTACGCCCGTGAATTTGCCTCAACGCCCGCCTTTTGGCGTGCTGCTCGCCAACCTTGGTACTCCCGAAGCGCCGACACCGAAGGCCGTGCGCGAATATCTGGCTGAATTTCTCTGGGATAAGCGCGTGGTCGATGTGCCACGGCCGTTGTGGTGGCTGATTCTGCATGGTGTGATTCTGCGCATTCGTCCGGGCCGGGTGGCCAAGGCTTATGCCTCGGTCTGGGGCGAGCATGGTTCACCGCTGATGACCATTTCCCGTGCCCAGCAGCAGGCTCTTAAAGAGGCCTTAAAGGCACAGTATGGTTGCGATATTCCGGTGGTACTGGCGATGACCTACGGCCAGCCGTCGATGGAGCAGGCCGGGCGCGAATTGCGCGCCGCCGGTGTCGATAAAATGCTGGTGTTGCCGCTGTACCCGCAGTTTTCTTCCAGCACCACGGCGGCGGTGTTTGATCGTCTGGCTAAGGCGCTGAAGCCCTGCCCGCATCTGCCGGAAACCCGCTGGGTGAATGAATACCATCAGCACCCGGCGTATATCAAAGCGCTGGCTGATTCGGTGCGCGAATACTGGGCAGAGCATGGTCAGGGCGACCGTTTGCTGATGTCGTTTCATGGTATTCCGCAGCGTTATGAAGACCGTGGTGATCCGTATCCGTCACAGTGCCGGGCAACCGCTGCGGCGCTGGCGGCCGAGCTTGGATTAAACGAAGAGCAATGGCTGTGCTCGTTTCAGTCACGCTTTGGCCGTGAAGAGTGGGTGAAGCCTTATACCGATTTTACCCTCACCGACTGGGGTAAAGCCGGTGTTGGCCGGGTGGATGTGATCAGCCCGGCTTTTGCCGCCGACTGTCTGGAAACCCTGGAAGAACTGGATGTGGAAAACCGCGAAACCTTCCTGCATAACGGCGGCCGCGAGTATCACTATATTCCCTGTCTGAATGACCGTGCCGATCATATCGGTATGATGGCGCAGCTGGTGAAGGACAATACTCAGGGCTGGTAGCCATATTCGTGTTCACAGGCCCTGGCAGCCCTTTTTATGGTTAATTTTCCGGCGGATTTATGACAGAACGCATTGCCCTGTTTGTCGATGTGCAGAATATTTATTACACCACGCGCCAGACCTTCGGCTGCCATTTTAATTATCAGGCCTTCTGGGATCAGCTGACCGCCGGGCGCGAAGTAGTGCGCGCGGTGGCCTATGCCATTGACCGTGGTGATGCGGCGCAGATGAATTTTCAGCGCATTCTGCACAACATCGGTTTTGAGGTACGGCTTAAGCCTTTTATTCAGCGCCGCGATGGCTCGGCCAAAGGCGATTGGGATGTGGGTATAACCATTGATTTACTGGATGCCGCGCCTGAAGCTGATATCGTGGTGCTGGCCTCCGGTGATGGCGATTTTGATCTGGCACTGGAGCGGGTTAAACGCAGCGGTGCCCAGGCCTGGGCTTTTGGTGTTGAGGCGTTAACCGCCCAGGCGCTGATTAAAGCCGCTGACCGCTTTATTGCCATCGATGAGTCGCTGTTGCTGCGGCGCTGAGCTTTGTTGTTTTAACCCGGCTGTCTGAGCCGGGTTTTAGCAGCCAGTTGTGCCTTATTTGCTGAGCGCTGCGCTTTTGGGTTTCTGATCTGTTCAGATTGATCATGGCTGGCGGCCGTAATCTGTGAAATCATCGCCTGCAGAATCATACGAGGCTGAGCCTGAACTACAGGCCAAACCAGCCGGATACCCCCGAATGCTATGGACAACCTTATGAGCAGCACCGACCGTATTCTCTGCGAAATCAAAGATCATATTGCTTACGTGTATATGAACCGCCCGGAAAAACTCAACGGGCTGGATATGCCGATGTTTAAAGAGATGATCGCCTGTGCGAAAAAACTGCGTAAAAACCGCAGTGTGCGCGCTGTGATTCTCGCTGCCAAAGGCGACTCTTTCTGTGCCGGTCTGGATTTTAAAGCGCTGAGCAAAGATCCGATGATGGTGCCTAAAGTCTTTTTAAAATGGCCCTGGACCAAACAGAATATCGCCCAGCAGATTGCCCATTGCTGGCGTGACCTGCCGGTACCGGTTATCTGTGCGATTCACGGTAACTGCTTCGGTGGCGGTATGCAGATTGCGCTGGCCTGTGATTACCGTATCGCCACGCCGGATGCCAATTTATCCATTATGGAAATGAAGTGGGGCCTGATTCCTGATATGAGCGGTATGGTGACGTTGTCACGTTTAACCCGCGTGGATATCGCCCAGGAACTGACCATGACCGGCCGTCAGTTCAGTGCGCAGGAAGGCTATGAATATGGTCTGCTCAGCAAGCTGTCGGCCGATCCGCTGGCTGATGCTCAGGCACTGGCAGAAGTGATTGCCAGTAAATCGCCGGATGCCATTGCCGCCACCAAATATTTATTCAAAAAATCCTGGAAAGCCGATACCTGGAAAGCACTGCGCTGGGAGCGTTGGGTGCAGGCACGTTTGCTGGGCCGTAAAAACCAGCGTATTGCCATGGCCAATGGTCTGGCCGGTAAAGATAAAGAGCCAAAACCCTTTAAAGACCGTACCTCTTTTAAATAATAAAAGTTCCGGACGAAAAAACGGGCGCTGTAAGCGCCCGTTTTTTTATGCCGGATACTATTCAGCGCAGTAGCTGAGCGTGCGGCTTAGCCAGCATAGCAATGACCGGATTGCGCTCCATCACGAAGTTTTTCAGCAGCAACGCAATAACGACGCCGATAATAAAACCACCGATGTGTGCCCAGTAATCGATACCACCGCCGCCAACGGCCATACCAAACAGGTTAATGCCTAACCAGATCAGGAAGTACCAGACTGCTGACAGTTTTTTCTGCCAGACAACAATCATAAAGGTCAGGCTGGCATGGCGGAACCAGATCATATACATACCAAACAGACCGGCAATTGCACCGCTGGCCCCTACGCTTGGAATGGTGCTGTTCCAGTTCATGCCGATACTGAAGGCACTGGCACCCAGACCACAAATCAGATACAGACCAAGGAAACGCCAGCGGCCAAGAGCATCTTCGAGGTTATCACCGGTCAGCCAGAGGAAGTACATATTGCCGAGCAGGTGCATCAGGCTGCCGTGCAGGAAGGTTGCCGTTAATGGCGTCCACAGATGTTCGCCATGGGCAAAATCGGATGGTGTGCTGGCAAACAGCTCAAAAACCTGATTGGTCATTTCATCGCTGGTGGCGTAAGTAAAATAAATCAGGCAGTTGATAATAATCAGCGCCCAGGTCACCACCGGAGTGCGATGCGGTTTAACGTTATATTCCACCGGCATTTGCGACAGAAACTGGAACAGCCAGGTTTTCCAGCTGGTTTTCTGGTTGATGTTGTTTAATACATCACGCAGGCGTGGCGAGTGTTTAACTTCTTCCAGTTCGTCGTGGTCAATCCAGGTGCCGTCACACTTATGACAGATATCGACCTCCACCTGAAAAGATTCGAGCAGATGGTAGTTGTACAGTTTGGCGTTGCACTGCGGACAGTCGGCATCGGTTTGTCCCAGACGCTTGCCCAGCTGTTCTTCAAACTGAACGGCATCGTCACCATTATCGAAGGCGGACAGCAGAGAATTCAGCTCGTTCTTTTCAAACCACATGCCGCCGCATTTGCGGCAGACATCCAGTTCTTCACCCTCATAGGCCATTGGCGTCAGCAGGGAATTACTGCAGCGCGGACAATATTTATTACTCACCGGCTACTTCCTTATCTTCATGGACATCAACGTTGTATACCAGCAGCTCAGCCGCCAGCCTGTTACCGTTCTCGGCCAGTTTTGGTAATACGTTCTTTTCCATATTGTCGAGTTGCTCTGTCAGCAGCTTGGTTGCGTATGACGGGCCATAAGTGAACTTTTCACGCTTCTCAATCAGATCATCCACGGTGCGGTAGAAGTTCTGAATTTCGGTCAGGAAATAGCTCGGAGTTTCCAGTGTGTTAGGAGAGTACTTCATGGTCTCCCAGACATAACGGCCGATTTTCGGATTGTTCTGCTTCAGTTCCTGTACCGAAATGCCACGGGCGAAATATTCTTCGTTGTATTTACGCAGAATTTTTACGTTCGTGTTGACTTCGTCATACAGTGACTGACGCAGATAATAGTTGGTTTCTTTACTGGTGATATCATCAAACAGGATGGCTTGCTGCAAACCGGCCTGGGCGGCCAGATACACACCGGCAATGGTGGCTGCAATCATTAATAAATGGCCGATCCAGAAACCAGAGCTGGTCAGATCCCTGTGGTCCGCATGTGCCAGTTTTTCTTTCACCGGCCGGCTGAGTACGGATAATACTTTCATTGGCATGCTGCCTCCCTGTATGAATTCAGGGCGGCATTATAGCGACTGAAACGCAGCTGCCATACAGCGCTGACATGAAAATAACAAATATATTAATGCTTAGGTGCGAGGAGTCTGGATAAAGATGCCAGACACCGTGGATTATCGACGCATTTTATCGGCATTATTTATCTGAAAAGAGACGTGGTTCACAGACGCAGGGCGCCATTAACTACAGGCGCCCCGCGAGGAAAATCAGCGGTGGAATTCACCGGCACTTTCCGGTTGATACAAAATCTCTCCGATAGAGACCTGCATCGGCTTGCCGCTGGGGCCTGGCCACTCAATTTCATCGCCAACCGACAGACCAAGCAGAGCACTGCCGACCGGCGCCAGAATAGAAATTGTACCGCCCGTAGTGTCCATGTCTTTTGGATACACCAGCGTCAGACAGAATTCCTCCTGCGTATTTTTTACCTGAAAACGCACGGTAGAATTCATGGTAACAACAGTTGCCGGAACATCGCGCGGTGCGACAATCTGAGCCCGTTCCAGCTCTTCTTCCAGCTCATTCATTCCCGGGAAGGCTTTGCCGGGCAGGGAATCCAATAAACGTTCCAGGCGCTCCAGATCAAGACTGGAAATAATAATGTTCGGCTTGCTGCTCATAAAACTGACCTGTTTGTAGGTAAGGCCCGCATGAAAAAAACGCCCCGCAGCAGAGCTGCGGAGCGAATAAGGGATTACGGGAATAAAGATTAAGTTACAATTGTGTTAATAATAAAGCAAGGGGTCATAAACGGCCATGGTATGAATGCCGCGGTGCTTATGTTTTGTCTTACTTTCTGCCAATAAAACTACTGGTCCGGTTTTTCTGAAATGAGCCCAGAGTGGGCGCAAAGACCGGCTTAATAAACACTACTGTCCCGCAGTTTTTAATCCGCAGCATAGCTGACAAAAACAGCATGTTTTAACATCAAGGCCCAATGCCTCGCAGGGGAACTTATCCCCTTGCCGGCGGGCCGACCCCAGCTTCGCGCTTTCTGGGTCGTCACCCTTGAAACCTTGATATTTACTGGCCGCGCGCCTCATCGGCCATCCATGGCCGGAGCCACTTGTCCGCATCCCTGCGGACAGACCAGACATATCTGCGGTTTCTGCGGCGGCCCCAGAGGCGCAGAAAACCATCACCGCGATTCCGCTTTTCAGATCAAACGTATCCTTTTAAATCTCATGTTTCAAACACGGTTTCCGTTGAAATACGGCTGAGCGGATTGCTTAAACCGGCGATCGTGCGGCGCCAGTCAACCAGATGATTCTGCGGCCTTCAGAGCAAAACCCTGCCCCGGAACGATACAAATTGCTGTTGTTTTAAAGAGTCGTTCCGGGGCGAATTGTTTTGCGTGCCGCATAATCATTGCAGTTGGCTGGATGAAGCCGGACGCGCCGAAAAGAGAGGATCGTAAGGAGATACCTCTCCTTGCAGGGGGTCAGGGGCTTGCCCCGGAAAGGCATTTAAAGTTGAAAAGCAGTAGTCGATGAATGCTGCAGTTTGGAGTGACACGATGTCACTCCAAACTATGGGACAGTAGTGGGCTTAATAAGAGTTTTAGTCTTCGCCGATAAAGCCGCCGGTCTGGTGCGCCCACAATTGCGCGTAAATTCCACCTTTGGCAATCAGTTCCTGATGCGTGCCCTGCTCAGCAATACGGCCCTGATCGAGTACGATCAGGCGATCCATCGCGGCAATGGTCGATAACCGGTGAGCAATAGCAATCACGGTTTTATTTTCCATTAACCGGTACAGGCTTTCCTGAATGGCGGCTTCGACTTCCGAGTCCAGCGCTGAGGTGGCTTCGTCCAGAATCAGAATTGGCGCGTCTTTTAATAATACCCGGGCAATGGCGATGCGCTGGCGCTGACCACCGGACAGTTTTACCCCACGTTCACCGACCTGAGCGTCGTAGCCCGTGTTGCCTTCCGGATCGTGCAGTTCCTGAATAAATTCGTGCGCCTCGGCCTTGCGCGACGCTTCCAGCAGTTCGGCTTCGCTGGCATCCGGGCGTCCGTAGAGAATATTGTCACGTACGCTGCGGTGCAGCAGCGAGGTATCCTGGGTCACCATGCCGATATGTTTGCGCAGTGAGTCCTGAGTTACGTCTTTAATATCCTGACCGTCAATCAGAATACGGCCGGAATTCAGGTCGTAAAAACGCAGCAGCAGATTAACCAGTGTCGATTTGCCGGCACCGGAGCGTCCGACCAATCCTACTTTCTCGCCGGCTTTGATATGAATATTCAGTGCCTCGAATACCTCTTTATTCTGGTTGTCTTCATGTCCCTGATAATGGAATGAGGCCTGCTCCAGGCGGATTTCGCCCTGATTTACGTTCAGTGCTTTGGCGTCAGCGCTATCCTGCACCTGCGGGGTTTTGGACAGCGTTTTCATGCCGTCGGCAACGGTGCCGATATTTTCAAACAGGGCGCTGACTTCCCACATAATCCACTGCGCCATACCGTTGATGCGCAGCGCCAGCGAGATCGCAATGGCAATGGCACCAATACTGATGGCGCTATCCATCCACAGCCAGACGGCGATGGCGGCAATGGTAAAAGCCAGCAGGTAATTAATGACGTTAACGGCCACATTCAGACCCGTGACCAAACGCATCTGGCGGTACACGGTATCCATAAAGCCTTCCATAGAGTCGCGTGCATAATCCGTTTCACGGTCGGTATGTGAGAACAGCTTTACTGTCTGAATATTGGTGTAGCTGTCGACAACGCGTCCGGTCATGGTGGAGCGGGCGTCGGCCTGTTCGGTGGCGATGCGTTTCAGCTTGGGTACAAAGTACAGCTGGGCAAGAATGTACAGCGCCAGCCAGGCAAGCATTGGCAGCATCAGGCGCCAGTCGGCCAGTGCCACCATGACCAGTACCGAGGTGAAATACACCAGAATATAAACCGCCAGATCCATCAGCTTCATAACGGTTTCGCGCACCGCCAGAGCGGTTTGCATCACCTTGGTGGCGAGGCGGCCGGCAAATTCATCCTGATAAAAACCGAGGCTTTGCTTTAACAGGTAGCGATGGGTCAACCAGCGGATTTTCATCGGGTAATTACCCAATAACGTCTGATGCACCAGCAAGGTGTGGAAAAAGACCACTAAAGGCATCACCAGTACGACCATCAGTGACATCAGCAGCAGGCGGCCGCCTTCTTCAGCGAGCAGGGTGTCGGGTGTGCGCTGACTCAGCCAATCAACCAGATTGCCCATAAAGCCGAACATCATGACTTCCAGCACCGCCAGCAGAGCCGTCAGCAGCGACATAAACACCAGTGGTACTTCCAGACCACGGGTGTAATGGCGGCAGAAGGCAAAAATTCCGGCAGGTGGCTGCTGCGGGTGTTCCGGAGGAAAGGGATTCACAAAACGTTCAAAGAGTCTGAGCATACTGGTCATATAAAGGCAGGAGTGAAACAGCCCGACACCTTAGCGGAGCAGGCTTATGAATGTAAGCGCTGAAAATTGATTTCACTGTTCGGGCGACGGAATAACGCTCTGAGAGAGGTTGCTGGTGTAAACCCGGTGTTTTACTCTGCCGCAGTGCTAACGCGGCTGTAGCGCTTTGTCAGGACGATTCAGGCGCATTGCTGGCGGATTGCTGTGAATTTGCATCCCTTTGAGCAAAGATTCTGATCGCCAGGCGTGTTACGATTTGAGAAAGTGATCGTTAGGACAAAGAAAAATCACTGTACTACCGCGCAGATAAGCCTATCTTTGCGCGACTTTTTTCATTCACATCACTACCCGGATAAGGAGGTAGCGAGCCCAATGGTTGTTCAACCTGAAGACTACTACGATGCCGAGAGCTTTGCTCGCCTGAAAGAATTTGCCGACAAACAGGAAACTCCTTGTCTTGTTGTCGATAAACGTATTTTTGAGCGTCAGCTTGATGAACTGATCAGCAGTTTTCCTTATGCGAAAACTTACTACGCCATTAAAGCCAACCCGATGCCTGAACTGCTGGGCATTCTGCGTGACCGTGGCTGTTGTTTTGACGTAGCTTCACGCTACGAGCTGGATAAAGTTCTGGCACAGGGTGTGACAGGTGACCGTGTAAGCTATGGCAACACGATCAAGAAAGCCCGGGATATTCGCTACTTCTATGAGAAGGGTGTGAACCTGTTTGCTACCGACTCAGAAGCCGACCTGCGCAATATCGCCAAAGCGGCGCCGGGTGCGCGTGTATTTGTGCGTATTCTGACTGAAGGTTCGCAAACTGCCGACTGGCCACTGTCGCGTAAATTCGGTTGTCAGACCGATATGGCGATGGATCTGTGCCTGCTGGCGCGTGATCTGGGTCTGGTGCCTTACGGTATTTCTTTCCACGTAGGTTCTCAGCAGCGTGATATCGGTGCCTGGGACTCGGCGATTGCCAAAGTGAAGGTAATTTTCGAACGTCTGAAAGAAGAAGACGGCATCGAACTGAAAATGATTAACCTGGGTGGTGGCTTCCCGGCCAACTACATCAGCCGTACCAACGACCTGAAAACCTATGCAGAAGAAATTACCCGTTTCCTGCATGAGGATTTCGGTGACGAACTGCCGGAAATCATTCTGGAACCAGGTCGCTCGCTGGTCGCCAACGCCGGTATTCTGGTCAGCGAAGTGGTGCTGGTCAGCCGTAAAGACCGTTACGGTCTGCACCGCTGGGTATTTACCGATGTGGGTAAATTCGGTGGTCTGATCGAAACCATGGACGAGTCCATCAAGTATCCGCTGTTTGTGGAGAAAAAAGGCGAACTCGAAGAAGTGGTTCTGGCTGGCCCGACCTGTGACAGCGCCGATATTCTGTACGAAGACTACAAATATGAGCTGCCACTGAATCTGGCATCCGGTGATCGTCTGTACTGGTTCTCAACCGGTGCTTACACCACTACATACAGTGCTGTGGAATTCAACGGCTTCCCGCCGCTGGCTTCTTTCTGCATCTGAGCGGGCTCGGGTCTGCTATATAAACCGCCTGCGGGGTAACCTGCCGGCGGTTTTTTTATGCTCTTCGCGTGGTGGCGGTTGGTCAACAGGCGCGAAAAGGGTATCTTGTCGGCAACGATCTCATACACAGGGAGGATGTATGCAAGCCGTACCTCTGGAATTGCTCATCAATGGCCTGACGGTAGCCGCCGGTGCTGCCTTACTGGTCGAACGGTTTACTGAAATTCTCAAACACGTAAAAGAGCGCGCCAACAAATTCTTTCTTGAACGTGATGCTGAAGCGGCCAGACTGGCAGCGCTGAAAACGGCGCAGCAACAGGCCGCAGCCATTCAGCAGCATTTACAGGCCGGCCATGCGCCCGACGTTGCGGTCTTGAAAGCGGCTGCCGCCTCTGCTGAAAGTTCCGCTGCCGGAACAGACAACGACACCGCTTCTTTTGAACAGCATACGGCCATCAGCGTTGTTCCTATTCCTGTTATCTCCACAGAAAGTGCTGCGCTTAATTTATTTATGCGCCTGGCCCCTTTGGGGTTGGGCATTATTCTCGCCGGTATTTTTGATCTGCATTTATTAGCGATGTTTACCGGACAAACCGTAACAGATATTCCAACGCTGTGGGGGCAGGGCAATTGGCACGCAATTATGCTGCAATCGCTGGACACTCTGTTGTCGGGTTTATTGATTGGTGGTGGCAGTCAGCCGGTGCATGTGCTGCTGCTGTTTTTAACCACCCGCCGCTTAACCGACAGTGAGAAGCAGGCGCTGCAACAGGTGGTTGATCCGGGTGAAGAAGCACATTGCCAGCCTGTACCGCAGGCGCCGGAAGTTGCCGCAGCGACTAACGATGATCGTGGCGGCAGCCTTTTAGCCGGCCCGGATATTCACTATGCCGGCGGCGTTAATCCGCAGAGTCTGGAACAGGTTCACCGCCGCAGCGGTGATCCGGAGCAGATTGTTGTACACCACACGGCGATGAATTCGGCGTTGGGTTTTAATGCCATTGTGGATGAATTTATCGGGCAGAAAAAATGGCTTACCGGTTATCACTGCGTGATTATGCCCGATGGCAGTATCCGCCCGTTCTGTCGCTGGGACCGTATGGGTAATCATGCCAAGGGGCACAATGACCGCACGCTGGGGATTGCCTTCCATGGCAATTTTCATAATCAGGAACATGACCGCTTTGCCAACAGCGATGGTCGCTATGGCGCGCTGAAACCGACCGCTGCGCAGCTGGATGCCGGAGCCCGGGTGATAGCCCTGTGGCTGAATCTGTATCCGCAGATGTCCGGCGTGCTGACACAGGCAGTAGTACCGCACCGTGCACTGGCAGGCGCTGACACCGTGTGTCCGGGAAATCAGTTTCCGTTTGCCGAATTACTCAGCCGTACCGATGCCTATTGCAGCGCCTGGCAAACATCCGCCACAGCTCAGGCCGGGCTGCAGGCATTTCGCCAGAAACCCTATATTTATGCCCTGAGGACAACCAGCGCAGGAGGTCAGCATGGACAGCTTTGATTCCGCATTAATTATGCTTTGCAGTGCGTTGTTTTTCTCCTTGTTACTGGAGCGCCTGCTGGAAATTCTGAAAGCCCTGTACGATTTTTTTGAAGTGCGGCTGGGCTATCAGAGTTACTGGAACCGCACTGCGCAACGTCTCAGTGAACAACTGGATGGTCTGCGTCAGGCGGGACGTGTTCAGGCGGAAGTGAGCAAAGCGATCAACGATTATTTACGCACCGATTATCCGGGTCTGGAAGGTGTGGAAGCTTTATCGGCGGCGACGCTGCGCTCGCTGACTATTAAAGCCGTCAGTAAAATTCTGGCCATTATTATTGGTATATTGCTGGCGTTGCTGTTGGGCATTAATTTATTTGCCTTAATCGAACAGCTGAACAGCCAGATCGGCGGTGCGGCCTATGACGGCTATTTTTCCAGCCGTTATATCCCCGGCTGGCTGGGAGAATGTCTGACCGGTATTGCTATTGGTCTGGGCAGTGGTCCGCTGCATAAAATTATTGAAGCACTGGAAAAATCCCGCAAAAACCGCACGGATAAAGGAGCCTGAACATGGACAAGCTGCATATTGGTTTATGGCTCGCCGAACATCTGGATACCGTGATTGGTTTTGTATTATTGCTCGGTGCTTGCCTGATGCTGCCGAAAAGTGTGCGTTGGTATGTTTTTACCGGTGGCGCTGCTTTGCTGTTGATGAACCTTTGGCAGGTGGCGCGAGCACGGGAAAAATTAAAAAAACTGGATAGTGAACGTTCTGCTCTGCAGGAGCAGCTGAGCGGATTAAAAGACGCCAGCGAGCAACTGAAGCAGCGTAATCAGGAGCTGGAAAAACAATCGGCTGAACTTGAGCAGCAGCGTCAGGCGTTATTGCAGCGCCAGCAGGATCTTGCCAGTAGCGATGCGGCATTGCAGCAACAGCAGGAAGACATTAACCGTCAGGTTAACAACCACGCTGAGCAGCGCAATGCATTGCAGGACGAAAACCAACGCGTGCTGGATGCGCTGGCCAAACTGAAACAACTGGAAGCAACCTCACAACTCTGACGGAGGCTATATGCTGGCTTTAACAAGGATGGTTTTAACAAGGATGGCTTTACTGAGCAGCGTTCTCGCTGTTTTTGCCGGGCAAAGTGTACAGGCAGAAGATACTACCTGTGAAATGCTGATCACACCGGCAAATCTCAGTCAGCAGACCATTAATGGTCAGGTTGTTTATCTGCTGCCTGCCGACAAGGTACAGCAAACTCAGAACATTACCGGCTGTGTTAATTACACTGAGTTGTTGCAGAAAAATCAGGACGACAGCCGTAAAGCCAGTGCCGATATTGCTGCACTGCAGCAGCAGAATGCTGATCTGACCCAGCAGCTGGAAAAATACCGCATACTGGTGGCGGATCAGACGCAGCTGGGCGACCGCTATAGCCAGCTGAGTACTCAGTATCAGGATCAGGTTAAACAATGCCAGGCGCTGAATATGAATCTGATTTCAGTGGCCGATAAACTGGATACGTTATCCGGAGAATACCGCAGCATTGCCGTACAGTCGCTCAGCCGTTACCGCGTGGGCGCTGCCGTTGGCGGTGGCAGCGAAGGTTTTGCCAGCCAGCTGCATGTTGGCTATGACACACTCAATCTGTTTCTTCATAATTACGATGATAAAACCAGCGCGTTAATCGGTGCCGAGCTGCGTTTTTAAGACACAGTCCGGCCGATTGAATACCGTTAATGTTGCTGGCTGCGTTGTGGAAAGGTCAGCATAACCTGTTCTGTGGTGGCACCACTTTCATCATTGGGGGTGGTGATCATCCTTACCTGAATATCATCACCAAGCGTGATATGCGCAAATCCCCAGACCATGCCCTGCAACCACAGCTCCTGATATTCAGCATAGGTTTTTTTCTGATATGCCTGAAACGGCGTATGAATTGGCCGCTGTTTTGCCGCAGCACCTGAAACAATGATTGGCAGTGGTTTTAATTCTTTTCTGTTTGCACTGTTATATTGCTGGCAGTCATCCTGATGCGCTTCCAGATCATGCTCATGCCCGGCCAGATAAAGATCGGCAAACTCGCACAGCATAGGCATTAATAACGGGCGCAGGGCGCGGGCCTCTTCAAATTTACTGCCCCCGGATGACCAGAGCGGATGATGTCCGGCAACAATTTTCCAGCGTGCTGAAGACTGCTTCAGGGCATTTTCCAGCCAGTCTAACTGCTGCTTTTCCTGTCCCTGTGGTTTCTGCCAGTCATCATAGTGTTCCGGACTGTTATGCTTTTTTTCGCTGCCGTCAGGGTTGAGTTTGTCTTTTAAAACCGTTGTTCCGGCCAGCAATAAATTGGTATCAATAACAAAGAACTCGGCATCACCGCGATTAAAAGAATAAAAACCGGGCTGTGGTAAGACCATTTTATTGTCGTCACGGCTGGCCCAGGCAATCTGTGCATCGCGACCGGCGCGGGAGGTTTGCCAGTCATGATTGCCCAATACGCCGTAAATACGGAAATCATCATGGCTGCTGACCAGTTGGCGGAAAGGCAGATCGAGAATATCGAGGAAACGCTGCTCATCACGCTCACTGCCATCGCCACCGGCCGGATAAATATTGTCGCCGAGCATCAGTGAAAAATCACAACGCTTGCTCTGGCAATACTGTGTCATGGCGCCAGCCACGGCATTCAGTCCGGTGCGTTCGACGACATAATCTGTGCCACTGAGACGATGCATTGGCGGTGCAACAAAATCTGCGGGTGGCAGACCCTTCTTTTCCCAGGCCGCGCGTTCACTGAGCAGGAATTGCTGGCGGGTTTGCGGGTTATTTAAGCTCGCCTGTTTTGGATAATCATAATGGTAACCGCTGTCACCAAAGGCAATAAAAGCAACGGGTTGCTGCGCATCAGCCAGTGGTACTTTGTTGAATGGCTGATTTTGCTGCACATTGGTGGTTGTCATCGGCTTGTTCTGACAGGCCGCCAGCAGTGCAGAAACAGTGGATACCAGTAAAAAAGTGCGCAGTTTCTTATGGCCGTATTGCAGTCGCAGTGTCATTTCATTCTCCGGTTAAGGCAATTGCCCGCTGTTGTAGCATGGGTAATGCAGAGAATGGATGACAGTGGGGGTCTGTTTGGCTCACGCTAATCCGTATTTCTGGTAGTTAATGCGGTTTTTATCAGGAATAAGAAGGAGAATTTAAGGGAAACCTCCCAATGCCTGTCAGGCTAAAGGCTTACAAGTGCGGTCTTGCGGTCATACTCCGGAGTGGTTAGAGTGCAGGGCTGAAATGCTGGTAAAGGATGTTGCCAGTGTTGCCTGTTGTGATCTGTGGTTTTCCTTACAGGACATAATCGGGCGCTAATAATGATAAGGAGTGTCGTATGAAAATATTCTCAGCCGCTTTTTCCCGCCTTTGTAATTTCCAACCCCACATTGCTGTTGCGGCCTGTTTTTCGGTGCTGATCTTAATGCTGTCAGTGCAGGTACAGGCACGGACCATTGCCGATACCGAATTCCCCGATGTACTGGAAGCGACCGGCGAGTTTCCACAGATGACACTGAATGGCGCCTCGGTGCGTAAATATTATTATGTGGTCGATATGTATGTGGGCCTGCTGTATATGCAGAACCCGGGACGCTCTGAACAGGCCGTGATTAATGATGAGGGCTACAAACGCATGGTATTCCACACGCTGCTGCCGCGTGCCAGCGGGCGTCGTGTTGCTAAAGCCTTATACGATGCATTAAACCTCAGCAACGAAGAAGCCGAGGCATTAGGTGCGCCGATTGACGAAGTAATTGAGATGTTCGATGTCAGCATGAAAAGCGGTGACGAAACCCACGTCGAATACGTTCCCGGTGTTGGCACCCGTATTATTGTTAAAAATGAAGTGCGCGGAGTGATTGCCAGTAAGCGTTTATTTGATGCATTTCTGGGAATCTGGATTGGCGCCAAGCCCTTCAGCGAAACTTTTAAGGCAGAAATTCTGGGCACCGAGAATGCCCTGATTGCACATGAATGATTGCTTATAAAGAGCGTGCATAAATAGCCGCTCATAAACAGCAGCATATAAAAAACAGGAATGCATAATCGCCTTTCCTGTGCTTAATCCGGACGGTGTGCAGCCGCACACCGTCTGGCATCAATATCCCTCTGTTTCTCTTCGTTGTTATTTTTCGCTGCTTTCTTTTCTGCGATTTTTCTTTTTAGGTTTGGCGTTTTACACTGCAGGCAAAATTCTGAGAGTCAGCCATGAACGACTGGTTGTTTGTCTACGGTACTCTGCAACAGCACTGGCTGGCGGATGAATCGAAGTGGCCTGCCGCAGCCGATAAACAGGCATTACGGCAATTGCGCCGCGCATTGCAGCAACAGGCACGCTGGTGCGGGCCGGCACAGATCCGTGGCCGTCTGTATCGTGTGGCTCATTATCCGGGGCTGATTTGTGATCCGCGCGGTGACTGGATCAATGGCGACCTGTACGCCTTACGCCAGCCGCAGAGCCTGTTGCCATTGCTGGATGCCTATGAAGAATGCAGCCCAGCGTTTCCGCAACCGCATGAATATCAGCGCGTGCGCTGCCCTGTGCAGGTTATGGCAGAGAATGGTCAGCGGACGCTGACGAGACGCGCCTGGGTGTATCGCTATAACCGTTCTGTGGCGGGGCTGGAGCCGCTGGCGGGTTACTGAAAAGCGTTCACGGATTAAAGATTTTTTTAATCAGCGGGTAGGGTGGGCACTGCCCACCAGATGGCCTGTAAAGAAAGCCGCTGCTTAGCAATGAGTGGCGGCTTTCCTGTGAGCGATCGCGTAACTTTGAGTGTAAAGAAATACTGATATATATACAGTATATTTTGAATTCTTTTGAAACTGGCACGTTTTACATTCGTGCTTGCCCGTTTTGCCGGAGGGTAGTAACTTAAACGCCAAGCGAATCAATAACTTACAACGTTGGTTGACAAGCTTATGTGCGCTGGAAATTGGAGTTAACAGGCGTGCGCGTTTTTCTGGAGGGGACTTTTAAGTTATGGAAGATATCTTAGATGAGTCAATGAGTTACACAGGCTTTCTCAAAGACGTGGTCCAAGATAAATGCGCACGCACACTAATACACTGTTATGTTTCAGGAGAGTCATGGCTACTTGGCAATTTTCAGTAGTATTTATACCAGCTTCATGGGCTGAGGAGCATGGATATAGCTCATCTGCACTATATGATGAAGAGGGTTATGATACAGAGTGTGCTTGGGAAGGTAGGCAGCCTGATTCGAGTTTTAAAGAGTCACTTGGCGAAATTCTTCCTCCATCTAAGTCTTGGCACAATGAATTGCTGATCTGGGGTAATGAGAAAGAAAGTGACATTCAAGTCTGGATTGAAAACGAAACAATCGATGGTATACACATTCGGTTAGATCTTAATCAGAATTTAAACGACCTTATTATCAAAGTAGTTAAGGTTGCCAAATATCTAAATTGCGCTCTTTTCTTTCCGGAGTTTAGCTCGGTTGTAGAGGCTAATGAGTTTGAACTAAAAAATGCCATTAAGAAATCAAATGCAGCTAAGTTTGTTCGTAACCCAAAAGGATTTCTAAATGAAATTAGTAAAAAAACATAACAAGTCAAAGCACTCGAACTTGGCAAAGCAGTCACCTTTTTTGTTCCAAAAAAACCGCCAACTTCACTAAGCCGGTGTTTGAGGCGTTAACCCTACGTAATTTCTATGCATAGTGAATTAGTTAAAAATTGGTTTGGCGATAAGTTCAGTGAGCTTCACCCACTGCTCCAGAAACTGCATACAGAAGGCGGCAAGCTGACAGGTAAAGTGAATATTCATTACGGCAAGGGAGTTGCCGGTATAGTCGGAAAACGGCTAGCAAAAAAAATGAATTTACCTGAAGAGGGAGTTCATCAACTGAAAGTCGATATTTCTCATACTAATGGTTGTTTGCATTGGGGACGTTGCTTCAACAATCAGGCGAGAGTTGTTTCATTGTTTAAACCTGTAGGGAATATCAGTAAGGGCTACTGGATCGAAACTACAGGTCCGTTAACTATGAAATTGACCGTAGATATTTTTGAGGGCGGCTGGTATTGGAGGTGCCTGAAAATTAATCTCTTAGGCTTACCTATACCACTTTTCCTCATGCCTAAAGCAAAGGCCTTTAAAACTGTAGAAAATGGCCAATATCGCTTCTCGGTACAGTTTTTTTTGCCAGTTTTTGGTTCTTTAGTCTCTTATCATGGGTTACTGCAAGCTGAATATGACTAATGAACATTGAAAAAGAATTACGCATTATGCATGCCTGTGAAATGGGTGCTGTAGGAGTTTATCGTGGGCACAAATGTGTCGCCCGATATTTTTTCAGAAAGAATCTCGCCGAGCTCGACAATATGAGATTCCACGAGAAAGATCATGCAGCTATATTTAGTTCTTTGTTGAAAGAACGGAATGCTCGATTGTGCCTTGGGCATCAACTATTCTTTTGGGGCGGCTTGATTTATGGGGTGGCCGTTGGTTTTATGGGGCTCAGGGCAATTGGCACAAGCACTTATACTATAGAAAGAATAGTGGACGAAGAGTTCGATATAGCGCTCCCAAAGTTTTATCGTGAGAAAACTATCTCTGAAAAAATTAGGGCAGTTCAATTAGAGGAGCAAGAGCATAGAGACTCCGGACTAGAACTAGCGGGAGAGCAATACTTCTTATCTGGTTTTGTTGAGATGGTTGCAAAAACTGGGGCGTATACGGCAAAATTCTTTGCTTCGTCTTTGTGATTGGGTTAATAAGTCGTTCAACAGGATAGCTACTATTCCGGCTTTTTTGGTGTTGCTTCGCGCCAGTGTACGCCCAAAAATCCGCCACAGTGTTTGCGTTGTTAGCTCGGCATTAAGCCCTCTGCCCTAATCGCTACAAAATCACAGATTAAAACACTAACCAATTAAGCTTCAGCCGGGGTGACACCCCGTCACTCCGGCTATAAAACCGCTCAGCTGCCTGCCTTCTTCATCACCGCTACAAACATACAGTCACAGTCATCTTCCGGTGCGCCAAGCATCTGCTGGCTTTGCAGGCTGAAGGTCGGGTTGGCCTGCAGGAAGGCGCTTACGATGTCTTCGTTTTCGCTTACCTGCCAGCTGCAGGTGGCGTACACCAGTATGCCGTCGGGGCGTATGGCCGGGGCGGCCTGGGTCAGAATATTGCGCTGAATCTGCTGCAGTTCGCTGCTGTCGGCGCTGTTAAAGCGCCAGCGCGCATCAGGGTTGCGGCGCCAGGTTCCGGCGGAGCTGCAGGGGGCGTCGACCAAAACTTTGTCGAAGCCCCGCTGACGGGCAATTTCCTGTGGCAGACGCAGTGGTGCAGCGGCGTCCCACAAAAAAGTCCGCACATTACGCGCACCGGCGCGGCTGGCGCGGCGTTTTAATTCGTCCAGTTTGTGCTGGTGCAGGTCGGTGGCGACGACGGCGCCTTTGTTGTTCATCTTCGCTGCCAGAGCGAGGGTTTTGCCACCGGCACCGGCGCAGGCATCCCAGATTTTATCGCCGGGGCGGGCATCTAGTGCGGCGGCAATCTGCTGGCTGGCCAGATCCTGAATTTCGATCACGCCGTTACGGTACAGCTCGCTGCTGTTTACGCCGCGGCCACCGCTGGCGCAGAGGTGGTCGTCACGCAGCTGAGCGCTGACGCCTTCTTCCTGCAGGCGCAGTTGCAGGGCTTTCAGCTCCCGTGCATCGGCCGGTAATTCGTTCAGGCGCAGGTCGTTGATGCGTAACCACAGCGGCGGGAAGCCATTCTGCATCTGCAGGAAACGCTGCAGATCGCTGTCTGACCACTGGCTGCGTTTGGCGCGCTGTTGCAGCAGCGGCAGAAAGGACGGACGCACGCCGTGCCAGAGCAGGGCAAGCGGGGATAAAGGTTTGGCTTTTACCTGATGTTCAATGCTGGCAAACAGGTGGGCACGTTGTTCGTCCTGGCGCACCATGCGCACGAAATTCCAGGGCTGCAGGCTGCGCAGCTGAATCCAGTACCAGAACGCACTGGGGTGCATGGTATCGGCGGCGGCGGGTTGCCATTGCTCATCCCAGCTCTGCCAGTCGTGCTCTGCGGCATGGCTGGCGCTGACGCCGTTGCGTTCATTCAGCATATCTTCCAGCGCGCAGGCCAGTTGCTGAAAGCGCAGGGCGCTGAACATGGCTTCGCTCAGGGCGCGGCTGTTGTCGGCGCTGCCGGCCTGACGCGGTGCGCGCAACTGGCCACGCAGCCAGCGATCAAGCGGCGGTTTTACCGCCTGTGACTGCCATTGTGACCAGAGCTGGATAATACGCGCTTCATCACCGCTGTCGCGGCGGCCGTTAGCTGAACCTGAAGCGGCGCGGCTCTGGCGTTGTTTCTGCGGCGGGCGCGAACTCTGGCTTTTGGCCGGGCGTTGTTTGCTTTTTCCGAAGGTGGAGCCGGAATTTTTGGCCGGGCCATGAGATTTGCGCATAGAGAGTATCTGCCGTTGCGGAGCGAAAGGGGCCTTAGATACGGAAAAGCCGGGAGTGTGACCAGTTAAAAGAGTTTATAGGTGTAAGCGTCTTAATTCTTTTTAGCTATCGGTTGCTGTAACCGCCCGGATTCAGGCGCTTTGCCGGTATTGCGAGGGTGATACGCCGGACCAGGCTTTGAAGGCCTTGGCGAAGTTACTGGCGTCGCTGTAGCCCAGTTGCTCGGCGATCAGGTCGATGGCCAGATCTTCCTGCTTCAGCAGGCGCTGCGCGTGGCGGTAGCGGACATCGTCTTTCAGCTGCTGAAAACTGCTGCTGTCGGCTTTGAGTTTGCGGTTAAGGGTGGCGGCCGACATGCAGAGCATGGAGGCCACATGCTCAACGGTGGGCATATCCTGCAGCCGGTCGTTGAGGATTTCCCGTACTTTGCCGCTGACAGAGCCGCTCTGGGTCAGGCTGGTGAGGGCGTTCTGCAGTTGCTGCTCGGCGAGGGTTTCCAGCTCCGGGTTAAAAAAGGGCAGCGGATGTTCCAGTGCATCGGCTGGCCAGGTCAGGCTGTTGTCGCGCTGTTCTCCGATTACGCTGCAATGCGGCAGGGTGCTTTGCTGTGCCAGATCGGTCGGGCAGACCATGCGAATGCAGCTTTCAGCCGTCAGGCCATAGCTGCCGACCAGAGTGCGGCAGATGGTTTCGACGCTGCTGAGAAAGGCCAGGGTAATAAAGGGGCCGGCAACCGGATTATCAAAACGCGGGGTAATGGTCAGGTGGCGGTGATGTTCGCTGCTGGCGCGGGCGATTTCGAAAATCTGAGCACGGGTTTCAACATAGCGCATCACCTTTAATGCCGCATCGCCCATGGTGGCACTGTACTGTGCGGCGTAGCCCAGAGCACCGTGCTTGGACAGGGTCATGCGCTTGCCGTATTCCAGCGCGATACCGAGGTCATTGGTCAGGCGGCAGAAGCGTTCAATAACCTTCAGGCAGGATTCATGGCCAACGGGCACACCGGGCTGGAACAGAATCTGTTCTGGCAGGCCTGAATCAATCAACAGGTCGGCGGCCGATATGCCGCGCTCGAACGCCAGTTCGGTCAGCAGAATCAGATAGTCGGAGGAGATGCTGTAGGCGCCGGTGCCGATGGTCTTCATGCCTGATGTTATGCCTGTTTCTGCGGTTATTGTTTTTGCTTTTTTGTGCCGGTATTGCTGTATCCGTCAGGGATCTGCTCCGGCGACTGCGTTTGCGCTTTTTGCACTGGAGACTGCAAGCTTATCACCGGGGGACAGTTGTCCGAGTATGTCATAGTGCTGAGCATGTCAGGATGTCTTATCTGGCCACTGTTATCCGGGCACTTTTATCCGGCTAATGTTAACTGACAACGACGCTGTACCCGGTTACAGCAATAACCTGTCTGCAGCCTCCCTCGATCCGTCGCGTTATAAGGCTCAGGTTGCTGGCAGACCCTGTTCTATCTCTGGAGTAACACCATGACTGAGCACAACAATAAATCACAGTCGGTAGAAATCAAACCACGGCGCATGGCGTTCGATACCGCCGCTCCTATGCGTAAGTACACCTTTAAAGATAACTCGCTGGTCAGCACGTTTTTTTATGCGCTGTCGGCACTGTTTCCGGATGGCGAGCGCTTCTTTATTCACTCGGTGCGTAACTATCAGAACGAAATTAAAGACCCGGTATTGCTGGCTCAAATCCGCGGTTTTATCGGTCAGGAAGCACACCACGGCCACTCCCATGAAGGGCTGAACAATACCATCGACCAGATGGGCTTTCCGATGCACGAAATTACGGCCCGGCTACAGAAACGGGTAGCCATGCTTAAGCGCACGCTGGGTCGTGGTCGTCAGCTGGCACTCACGGTAGCGATGGAGCATTTCACCGCCTCCATGGCCGAGTTCCTGCTGAAAAATCCGGAAATTCTTGATGACGTTGATCCGACCATCCGCCAGATGCTGATCTGGCACGCGGTGGAAGAAATCGAGCACAAGGCGGTGGCCTTCGATATTTACCGTCTGAAGGTTAACAACGAAAAACTGCGTAAACGCGTGATGTTTATTTCGATTATCGGCCTGTTCTCGCGTCTGGCGTACTACCAGTTCCTGATGCTGAAAGCCGACCGGCATTTTCCCAGTCTGCGAGAGTGGGTTGAAGCGACAAAATTCTTCTGGGGTAAAAAAGGCATTCTGCGCGACAACCTGAAGTCGATGCGTCTGTTCTTCCAGGATGGCTTCCATCCGTGGGATATCGACCAGCATGACCTGATCGACGGCTGGCAGGAACGCTTCCCTGATATTGCGGCCCTGCAGATGAACTGAATCCAGATTAAAGGATGCAAACAAAACCCCGCTCGCGCGGTAATGCTGTTCAATTAAGCAACCAGCCAGCGCTGACTGCATTTGAACAGCCTTTGCGGGGCAAGCCCCTGCGCCCCAATCCGGGGAACTTCTCCCCGGGCCCCTGCTTTGCGCTTTCTGGCCCGTAATCCTTATTCACTCGTTTTTTACTGACCACGCGTATATTGGCCATCCATGGCCACATACGCTTGTCTGGCATCCATGCCAGTCAGATCGTAAAAATCATCGTTCATGGCGGCGGGCCCAGAGGCGCGGTTTATCTCAGCCGCAACGTCATTTCTTCCAGCTGAAAATGTCCGTTTTGAAAAGCCGCTGAGCGGAATAATGAATGCGCCTGCAGGACGCCGGAATGAAGAACACCGAGCCGGTGCGTCTCTGCAGGGATGCAGAGCGAGCGGATAGGGCCATGGATGGCCCATTATCCGCGTTGCCGTGACCGAGGTGGTCTGAATGGAGGAGAAAGGCCTGCACAGCGCGAAGCTGGGGTCGGCCCGCCGGCAAGGGGATAAGTTCCCCTGCGAGGCATTGGGCGTTTCAAAATGATTTAAAACTTTAAGTTAACAGCATTACGCCCTGATGGGGCTTTACAGTTTTTGACACAGGCGACAAAAAGGGTGTTTTTGTGCATAATAGCCCGCCTTAATTTAAGGGTAATGCTTATGTCTATCGAACAAAGTCTGCTGCAGCGCGCGGCTAATCAGTGCGAGCTGTGTACTTCTGCCAACGATCTTTCTCCGTTTCTGGTGCCGCCGCACAGCCAGCTGACCGTCGACAGCGGTGTTGTTCTCTGCGCGACCTGTAAAGCCCAGGTTGAAGGCGACGAGCCGGATGCTAACCACTGGCGTTGTCTGAACGACAGCATGTGGAGCCAGGTTCCGGCGGTACAGGTGCTGGCTTACCGTATGCTGAAGCGTCTGTCGGCCGAGCCATGGGCGCAGGATCTGCTGGATGTGATGTATATGGAAGACGACACCCGCAAATGGGCAGAAACCAGTGCCGCAGCGGCAGATGATGACCGCGAACCAACCCGTGACAGCAACGGTGCTGTGCTGCAGGCCGGTGATAACGTCACCCTGATCAAAGACCTGGATGTAAAAGGCGCCAACTTTACTGCCAAGCGCGGCACCATGGTGCGTGGTATTGGCCTGACTGATAACCCGGAGCATATTGAAGGCCGGGTAAACGGTACGCGTATTGTGATTATCAGTGCTTACACCAAAAAAGCCTGAGTTACGAAATTGATCGTCTCAAAAGCCGGATTTATTCCGGCTTTTTTGTGGCCGTTATTCAGGCTATGGTGATGGACTTTATTCACAGTCAGACAGTATCTGATACAGGGAGTATGTATGCAGGAAAAATTAAATTACGTCGAATTTTCCAGCCGCGATCTGGCGGCCAGTAAAACCTTTTTTCAGCAGGTTTTTGGCTGGACATTTCAGGACTATGGCCCGGAATACTGTGCTTTTTTTGCAGCCGAAGCCGGACTGGATGGTGGTTTTTATCTGGACCCTGAAAAAGCGCCGGCCGCCGGTGCATTATTGGTGTTTTATTCTGCGGAGCTGGAACATTGTCTGGCACGGGTAGAAGAGGCTGGCGGGCAAATAACAAAGGCGGTATTCAGTTTTCCCGGTGGCCGGCGTTTTCATTTTTCAGAACCCGGTGGCAATGAGCTGGCGGTCTGGTCGGATAAAGCAGCGGAATAGGCCGACCGGCAGAGAACGACCAGAGTCGGATTGGAATCGGTATGTCTGATCGGTTATAAACAACCTTTGCGCCGCATTGCCGGCGTGTTGAGATTGGCAGATGGGGTATTCATGCACAGCGAATTCTGGCACGACAAATGGTCAAAAAAAGAGATTGGTTTTCACCTCGATGAGGTAAATAAAGTCCTGCTGAAATACTGGCCGGATATGCATCTGGCCACAGGCAGCAAAGTGTTGTTGCCGCTGTGTGGAAAAACGCTGGATCTGTTCTGGTTGCGTCAGGCTGGTTATGGCGTGGTCGGCATTGAACTCAGTGAAATTGCGCTGGACGAACTGGCCGCTCAGCTGACTGCGGAACTGGACATTGCCATTGAAAAAAACCGTGAAGATGAGCAGGTGTTTTATCGTGGCGACGGCGTATTACTGATTGCCGGTGATTTCTTTAACGTCAGCCGGGAATTGCTGCAGCGTGAGCTGGGTGGCGATATCGATGCGGTGTATGACCGTGCGGCACTGGTGGCGTTACCGGAAAGTATGCGCCGGCAATACAGCCAGCATCTGCATGCCCTCAGTGATGGTGCGCCACAGATGCTGGTGACCCTCGATTATGATCAGAGCCAGATGGACGGCCCGCCGTTTGCGCTCAGTGACGCCGAAGTACATGCTCACTACGATGCGTTGTATACGCTGACATTGGCGGAAGAGCGAGAACTGATTGAGCAAGAGCCGCGCTTTAAGGCCCGTGGACTGACATCCTTTAAACAGCGGCTGTATTTTTTACGCTGAGTGCGGATGTCGGGCTGTGGCGGAGCTTATACGGCTCCGTCAGTCTCAACCGACAGAACACAAATCCCGCCGCTTTGCGGGTAATGCCAGACCACATTGATATCCCAGAAACGCACACCGTAACGGCGGCTCTCATCCGGCTGCTGATAAGCTGGTTTTGGGTCCTGAGCCAGGCACTGTTCCACCAGTGCCACAACGTCTTCCCCCAGTCTTTTCGCCTGTTGTTGTGCTGCCGCCAATGCGTCTGACTGCCAGCTGACGCTGACGGTGACCGGCGCTTCGCTGGCGATGCCATTGTCGGCGTCTGCGATGCTGTCGGCGTAGGGGACATAGGGTTTGATATCCAGGATGGGAGTGCCGTCGAGCAGATCGACACCGGATACCCATAATCGCGTGCCTTCCACTTTTTCCAGCCTGACCACTGACTGGCCAATACCGTTGGGGCGGTGGGTGCTGCGCGTGGCGAATACTCCCAGTTTCTCGTTGCCGCCCAGACGCGGTGGCCGTACCCGCAGCCGCGGTGCTGCAGGATCATCGGCCGGTGCCTGATGGAACTGAAACAGCAGCCAGATATGGCTGACCTGCTCCAGACCAAACAGGGCTTCCGGCTGATTGTAAGGTGGCAGCAGCTCAATCACCGCCCGTGCAGCTGGTGCCAGTTGTGGCTGGCGCGGAATGGCAAATTTTTCGGCAAACGGCGTACGCGCAATGGCAACTGGCTGCACGCTGGTGGGGCCGATTGCAGAATGTATGGCTGCTGGGCTCATGACAGATTATTCCGGAAAAAGCGGCAGTATACCTGTGGTCGGTTCGCGCATACGACCCCGCCATGATTTTGTGCAGAGCTTGTGCTGGCGTTGCGCCGCCCCTGCAATGGCGTACAGGTTCCGTGGTGTTTTTTTCAATACTGAACATGGATGTTCAAAAAAGTCATTTGAAGCCTAATTTGTTTCAATAAGTTACCTAATGATTACCATCTGATACAAATTGGCCGTTTTTGTGCTGGCATACTGCCGCCGCATTCGACGAACAGTAATAAATCCGTCGGTTATTCCGCCTGTGGGGTTCTCCTGACCGGGCGGCTCACATAGCGTTTCAGCAAGGTGTTCTGATGTTCAATAAACCATCCGTTCTGGCGGTTGCCGTAGCGGCAGCTTCCCTGTTCAGCGCCGGTGTTCAGGCTTCCGGTTTTAAAATTAATGAGCAAAGCGCCAGTGGCGCCGGCCGTGCATTTGCCGGTAGCGCAGCGGTTGCCAACGATGCTTCTGTGGTGTTCTTTAACCCGGCCGGTATGAGCCGTCTTGAGCGCTCCCAGGCCAGCTTTGGTTTTACCTATCTGCAGCTGGAAGGCAGCTTTGAAGGTGTGCGCACGGATGGTGCCGGTAACGACAGCAACCTGGCGGTAAGCCCGACTACACCGTTCGGTGAAGCTGGTGTGTATAACGACGGTGGTGATTTTATGCCGGATAAAGTGATTCCGTTCGGCTATATCGTGCACAAGCTGGATGACAAAGCAGCCGTGGGCCTGGGCATCTTCGCGCCGTTCGGTACTGCAACGGATTACAAAAGCGGCTCTCTGGCCGGCGGTTTTGCCGATGAGACTCAGCTGTCTGCCATCGATATTCAGCCAACCTTCTCTTATCAGCTGAGCGATACCCTGTCGTTCGGTGTGGGTATCGATATCGTTTACGCTCAGGGCCTGCTGAGTAAAGAACTGGACCTGGTGCCTTTGGCGGCTGCCTATGGTGCGGCGCAGGGTGGCCAGGCGATTAACCCGGAAGATTACCGTGGTTACGAAAACAAGTTTGAAGTCAAAGGCGATGATATCGGTTATGGCTGGAACTTCGGCGTAATGTGGGATGCCAGCCAGGCAACCACACTGGGCTTTGCTTACCGCTCTGAGATCGACTTTGATCTGGAAGGTAAATCAGAGTTTAAGCAGTCCGAAGGTGTTGTTGCATATTCAGCAGCGCTTAACCGTGTGGTTCCTGTTGATGGTGTGACTGGTAAAGTCGATAAGCAGGACTCCCGTGTACCTCTGACCGGCCCGCGTTCTGCGACCTTCAGCATCGCGCATAAGCTGGATGACCGTCTGCAGTTGCTGGCGGGTGCGACCTGGACTGACTGGTCTTCGTTCAAATACTTCGATGTGATCGCGACCAAGTCCGGCATCATCGATGACCTGAGTGGTCTGGGTGAGAACTACGTTGGCCATATCGTTGAAAAATGGCATGACACCTGGTCTTACTCTGTGGGTGCTGAGTACAGCCTGAATCAGGACTGGACGCTGCGTACCGGTTACGCCTTTGACGCTTCACCGGTTAAGGACGAGCACCGTACTGCGCGTGTACCGGATAACGACCGTCAGTGGCTGACTGCAGGTGCCACCTACAACCTGAACGACAGCTGGAGTTTTGATGCGGCCGTGGCGTACCTGTTTATCGATAAATCCAAGATCGACGAGTACAACTACGATCTGGACGATGAGCAGAAAGGCGCAGACAACCTGAAAGGTGAGTTCGACGTGAATGCGCTGGGTCTGTCTTTCCAGGCGAACTATCGTATGTAACAGACGCTTTTAACCGGTCTTAAAAAAAGCCCGTATGGAACTCCATACGGGCTTTTTTGTGGACGTTGATCAGGCCCTTAATTGTTTGCCGCGAGGCTGGCGGTACGCACTCTGGGGTTGGTAAAGCGCGCTGGCAGTTCCTGCTGATAGCCGCTGCGCTGGTCTTCGATACGTAACTCCAGCGCCTGGCTTGGGGTGTCGGTGGTGCGTTCGATATCCAGACTGTGGGCGGCGCGCTGACCGGCGCTGAGGGTGGTGTGCAACAGGATCTGCTGCTGATCGTAAACCGTCAGCTGCATAGCGTCTTGGCTGCGGTTGTGCAGCTTCAGGGTGTAGCGGTTAATCAGGGTGTCGTCCGGTGTCAGCTGGTACAGAGCCAGGCGGTCGCGCTCCAGGCTGGCATTCAGCGGCGGTTGCTGCAAGGTTGTGATCAGAATGACGGCAAAGGCACTGAGTGCCAGTGCACCATAACCCCACAGACGCCAGCGCTGCAGCGGGCTCAGCTGTTGCTCTGGCTGATAGGTGATCAGGCCGGTGGCACGACCGGTTTGCAGCATTACTTTGTCACAGGCATCGATGCAGGCACCGCAGTCGATACAGGCAATCTGCAGGCCGTCACGGATATCGATATTGGTCGGGCAAACCTGCACGCACAGGCCGCAGTCGATGCAATCGCCGCCGCTGTTGGTATTGCCAGGGTTATGCTTACCCCGGGGTTCACCACGCGCGCTATCGTAGCGCACGGTGCGGGTCTGGTTATCGAACATCACCGACTGAAAGCGGGAATAGGGGCACATATGGGTGCAGACGGATTCGCGCAGCCAGCCGGCGTTGAGAAAGGTGAGGGTGCTGATCAGGATCAGCCAGAACATGGCGACGCTGCTGATATCTCCCTGGATAACATCACTCCACCACTGCGCCAGCGGGTAGAAGTAGGCAATGATGGTTATGGCGGTCGCCAGACTGAGTAGTCCCCAGGCAACAAACTTCAGTGCCCTGCGAACCTTTTGCTGGCGGCTCCCTTTACCCTGATCCAGCTTGCGGCGCATCTGGCGTGAGCCTTCGATTTTCTCTTCCAGCCAGATAAACATAAAGGTCCACACCGTCTGCGGACAGCTGAAGCCACACCACAGGCGGCCGGCGTACATGGCAACAAAAAACAGGGCGAAGGCACTGCCGATCAGCAGACCACTGAGCAGCAACAGATCTTCCGACCACAGGAGCCAGCCGCCGATATGAAACTGCTGAGCATTGAGGTCAAAAAACACCGCAGGTTTGCCCTGCCAGCTGAGCCAGGGGGTGATAAAGAATACTGCCAGCAGCGGCCAGCCAACAGCACGGCGCCAGTTGCGGAACAGGCCGCTGGCCAGACGCACCCGGTGCGGCGGCTCGTCAATCATATGCAGGGGGATACGGTTGTCGTGGCGGCGGCGGGCGGCGGTGAACAAAGCGGAGAGCAGGGGAATGCGGGGGATCATAACCATCAGAACCTGTGAAAATCTTTGACAGGCTCCTATGGCAACCGGCGTACCAGTTATTCAGGGCGCATAAATACTGGGGTTCTGGTCATTACCTCAGATACGAAAACGATATCCGGAGTCGATATATAGTTTTGTGCGATATGTCGCTTCTTGTTACAGTAAGCCCAGCTTTTTCATGCGTGAGCGCAGGGTGGAAACCGGCAGGCCCAGCAGTCTCGCGGTGCCCTTATCGCCACCGATCATACCGCCACAATAGTTCAGGGCGAGCAGGATATGCTGCTTCTCGGCTTCCTGCAGAGGGAGTGGCTTTGTCTCCTGCCCGTTGTGGTCCTGCAGGCTGGTCATGCTTTGTAACAGCGGCAGTTGCAGCTGGTCGCTGCTGAGAATCAGGCCGTGTTCGAGCACGTTGGCCAGCTCGCGCACGTTACCCGGCCAGGGATGGTTCATCAGCTGGCGCAGTTGTGCCGGTTGCAGGGCCGGCGCCTTGCGGTTCAGACGGCTGGCCAGCCGCTGCAGCAGGTGGGTGGCCAGCAGCGGGATATCAGCCTGGCGTTCACGCAGAGGCGGTACATGCAAAGGGAAGACATTGAGGCGGAAATACAGATCGGAGCGGAACTGGCCACTCTGTACCATGGCAGCCAGATCGCGGTGGGTGGCGGCAATGATACGGACATCTACCTTAATGGTGTGCTGGCTGCCCAGGCGCTGGATTTCACCTTCCTGCAGTACACGAAGGAGTTTTACCTGAGCGGCGGCGGATAATTCACCGATTTCATCAAGAAACAGGGTGCTGCCGTCGGCCTGCTCAAAGCGGCCGATGCGGCGCTGGTGGGCGCCGGTAAAGGCACCACGTTCGTGGCCGAACAGCTCACTTTCGAGCAGGTTTTCCGCCATGGCGCCGCAGTTCACCCGCACCATGGGTTTGGCTGCACGCGGGCTTTGCTGATGCAGACTGCGTGCGACGAGTTCTTTACCACTGCCGCTTTCGCCCAGAATCAGCACGCAGCTGGGGGTCGGGGCCACCTGGCGGATACTGTGCTGCAGCTGCAGCATACCATCGCTCTGGCCGAGCAGTTCCGATTCGCCCTGCTGATCACGCAGCTCCTGTTGCAGGTACTGGTTTTCGGCCTGCAGCTGGCGCTGCAGTTGACCTACCTGATCAAGGGCAGCCTGCAGTGAGCGCTGATGTTGCAGGCGTTCGCTGATGTCTTTGAATACCACCACCGCGCCGGTAATGACACCGTTGTCGATGATGGCGGTGCTGGAATATTCCACCGGAAACCAGCTGCCGTCTTTGCGCCAGAAGACTTCCTGATCGCTGTAGGCGGTGATGCCGGTCTGCAGGGTCTGGTAAATCGGGCAATCTTCCTGCGGATAATGGCGGCCATCCACATGGCTGTGATGATGAAAGCGGTGGATACTCTGGCCTTCGATTTCGGCCTGGCTCCAGCCGGTCAGACGTTCGGCCGCCGGGTTTACAAAAGTCGCGTGGCCTGCAGCATTAAGGCCGTAGACGCCTTCAGACATCGCCTCAAGAATACGCTGATAGCGATGGCTCAGTTCGCTGTGGCTGAGTGCGCTGTGGCTCTGGGCTGGGGAATTCTGACTGGCGGACATGGCCTGGCCTCGGCTGACAGGGTTAACCGCCAAAGCGGTACAGACTAATTGAGTTGCCGCAGTATATCAGCTGTGTGCAGCTTGTCCGAACGGGCGGTGGCGGGTAGGCTTGCTGCTGTTTTTTGCGATACAGACAAAGGAAAGGAAGATATGAAGGGGCAGTTGCAGAACAAAATTCTGGATATGCGTGAGCGTCTGCAGGACTGGTGGACTGATGGTGGTGTGGTACGCAGCGCGGTACTGCTGGGGCTGGTGGTGTATCTGCTGGTATGCATTGTTCTGGGATTTCTGTGGAGCTCTGAGCCGGATATGTTCCCGGTGCGTGAACGTGCCATGCAGCGTGCTGAGGCGATGGGGGTAGAACCTGTCGTCGGTTTCACCACCACCGCAACGCTGATGGAAGTGACGGCGGCCCTGTTAAACAAGCAGGGAGGCTATCTGAGTAATGATGTTTTCCCGCCGGGTTTGTGGCTCGACAATATCCCTAACTGGGAATACGGCGTGCTGATTCAGGTGCGTGACTTTACCCGTGCCCTGCGTAAAGACTTCAGCCGCTCGCAAAGTCAGTCCACCGAAGATAAGGATCTGTCGGTGGCCGAGCCGCAGCTGCATTTTGACAATAACAGCTGGGCAGTTCCTTCTTCTGAAGCGGAATACGAGCGCGGCCTGAAAGCGCTGGATAACTACCTGCACCGCCTGGCTGACCCGAAAGAACCGACGGCACAGTTTTATGCCCGTGCCGATAACCTGCGCCAGTGGCTGTTTGATGTGGAAACCCGCCTGGGCAGCTTGTCGCAGCGCCTGAGTGCTTCCGTGGGCAAGCGCCGTCTGAACACCGATCTGGCCGGCGACAGTGCTGCCAGTCAGTCAACGCCGGCGGATTATGATCAGGAAGTGAAAACCCCCTGGACGCAGCTGGATGATGTGTTTTATGAAGCGCGCGGTACGGCCTGGGCGCTGTCGCATATCCTGCGTGCGATTGAAGTGGATTTCCGTGACGTGCTGGATAAGAAGAATGCACTGGTGAGTCTGCGGCAGATTATCCGTGAGCTGGAAGCAACTCAGGAGCCGCTGTGGGCACCGATGATTCTCAATGGCAGTGGCTTCGGTCTGTTTGCCAACCACTCTCTGGTAATGGCGTCTTATATCTCCCGTGCCAACGCCGCCATTCTGGATTTGCGCGAGCTGTTGTCGCAGGGCTGATTCTATTGATCTCCGGGTGGCCAGATCCGCCCGGAATACCCTCCTGATTTGTTGCCTCGGGCCACTTTCTGGCGCCATGTAACCCATGCTTTTTTCTGCCTGCCTGACGCCTGAGCTTGCTGCTTCCGATTGACGCAATCTGGCCAATTTCTGCGAACTTTACATAATGTTTAGCTGCTATCTAAGTGGTTGAATATTAATGTTTTTTTCTTATTTTTTCGTGTTTGAAGTAAAACAATCGTCCAGCATATAAGTGGAACGGCTGTTTTGGTTCTGGTATCTTGCACGTTCGTATCACCGCTAGTCCGTACGTATAACAACAATAAAAAATTAGGGAGAGTCAGATGGCATCAAAGTGCTGTCTCATCCTGGCCACAATGATGGCCGGTTCACCTGCTCTGGCGCTTGAAGCGCTGGATGAACGCTCGCTGTCTGAAGTGACAGGTCAGGCTCAGGGGTTGCGTTATACGTCGGAATACGACGCGCGTATTGATTCCATTTCTTATATCGACGACGACGGTCTGGGTGCAGATGGCACCGTAGGCAGTATTTCTATGTCGCCAATCCGCGTTTACACCCAAACCAACCGGCCGGTTCAGGTTGATCTTGAAGTAAAAGATGTTGGTGGCCGTAAGGCGCTGGTGTTCACCAACCGTGACCTGCCGGTTGAAGTGGAAATAGGATCCATTGCCATTAATGAATATTCCCTTGGTGGTTTTGGGCAGGGCAATTTCCAGATAGGCGCTGGCGATTCTATGGTTACTTACCTGTATGCCGGCGGCTTTGATGGTAATGGCCTGACGCTGGATCTGGATATTCCTAATTCGATGTCTTATGAAACATATATCGAAGATGACGGCGCCCGTTTTACTACTACCGTCGATTTTAGCGACCCTCGCGACCCTAATGGTGGGGGTCTTTTCCTTAAAGATATTACCTTCGACTTAGTTGGCGAAGGTTTACGTATGGGCCTTCCTACTACGACCGGTGGCAATATCAATTTCTATAACGCCCGGGTTGGTGATGATGTTCTTAATAGTGCTGCGTTACGGAATATCGTGTTGACCCCCGGTGGTTATCTGTTGATTAAAAATGCCCGGGGTGTCAGTGAATATGGCCTCGAATTTGATGCTGTGCTGAAACAAGGTTCTCACTTTGATTACGTGTATATCGCCGGTGAGGTGGATGGCTCTTATCCCAACCCGAATGTATTTGAAATGTCAGCAAATATCAGCCTGTTAAGCGACTTCAGCGTCAAAGGTATGCGTATGAATGTTGATGGTCAGCGTGGGCTGGTTTTTGATTTTGATAATACTGATGCAGCCAGTGGCGTAACGGCAAATATGCTGATGCAGGATGTTACCCTGCAGCGCAGTGATAAGGTGGCCACCGCTGTAAATCCGGTGAGTATCGGCACGATGGATATTCAGATGAACCTGACCAATAACAGTTATTTACAGGTTGAGGGACATTGATATGACTTTACGCAACCTGGTTACGTTCTCTTTTGTGATCGCAGGAAGTTCGCCTCTTATGGCGATGCAGCCTCTCGGTGATGAGTCTATGGCTGCCGTATCGGGGCAATCGGGTATTACTATTGAAATGACTACGCAGGATCCGAATGGTGATTTTCTGACAACAGGGGCCATCCGGTTTACTGAAAACGATAAAGACGGTAAAGGTAAGGATTATCTGGAAATCGGCAGTCTGAAATTACGCACCATCGAAACCGATGGCGCGGGCAATATGATTGGTGTCGATACGATCCGTACAGATATTGATATCGACAGTGGCGGTAACGTCAGCATCCGCAGCAGCGATATTAATACACTGGATCTGGAGTTGGGTGAGATATCCCTTAGTGGGCGCACTCTGTTCGGAGCTATGCGTTTTTCGGTCTGGGAATTTGTTGGTAACAGTTACCTGGAGACGGTACTCCTCAATGATGTTGCCGGCTCTAAAATTGCTTTCCGTACAGTGATGGAAGCGGGTAGTGGTCTGACCTATCAGTTTGATGAGGATGGCCTGACTTTTTCTTCGGATGTTGTATTTTTGCCTGCAACCGGACAATCGGAATTTCGTAGTGAGTTGTTCCTGACAGGCGATAGTGACAAATTAAAACTGGAACTTGGTGAAACCAGTGGCAGCTTTGAAATCAAAAATATTTCGCTGCTGGACCCTGCCGGAAATAACATTTTTGGTGCCAATAATTTTGGCGATGTGGGCTATTCCGATATTACTATTAATACCGGTTATATCACGATTGCCGCGAATGACACGCCTGGTGTCGATGGTCTGAAAGGTGTTATTAACGCAGATCTTAATATTGGTAGTGCGTTTTACCGCACAGGAGATCAGCGCCTGAATATGCGCAATGTCCAGCTGCGCACTAATGGTGAAATTAACTATCAGACGGATTTTACCGATAACGGTTTTTCAACAGGTATCGATGCTACCATTTATGGTGTCAGTGATCTGGATCTGATTATTGGTGCGCTGACCCTGAGCTCCGGAGACGGCAGTAATGAATCTCTGAGCATGGGATCATATGCACTCGAAAATCTTAATCTGAATGGTGGCAGTATCGAGCAGCAGATCTATACCTTGCCGGGTTCTGGCGCTCAGGGCATGCAGATGGATCTTACCATCGCAGGAACAACCAGCTTTGACCTCACCATTAAAGACGACCCTGCGGTAAATAATGGTGATCCTGATCCTGTACTGACCGCCGAAGTTGTTCTGAATAATGTCTCTGTGTCGCAAACGATCGACCAGACCAGTAAAGGTCTGCATATCGGTATTCTTAATCAGAGTATGGATGCCAATATCAATGCCATTCGTGTCGGTGATGGTTTAATTCAGCAAGGGCAAAGTGGCCGTTTGGTTATGAATAATCTTTCGCTGCAACCGGGTAGTTACTTCCGGATAGAACCGCTCCAGTAAGGGCCTGTAGTATATGAATAACAATTATAAAAAAATATTTCTCACACTGACGTTTGCTCTGACTGCTGTTGCTGCTCAGGGAGCAAGCGTTTCGTCGAAGGCATCTGTCTGGTATGACCTGGTACGTAATACAGGAACACCTGTCGACTATAACGGTGGCAGTATTACCCGTGCGCAGGCGGCTGAAATTAATCTCGATACCGTTGTTTTCTGGAAGGATAATGAGCCGAATGATTCCAGCAGCGAAGATTGTGCCACTCAGGCTGCGGATGGTACCTGGAACGATCTTGGTTGTGAACAGAGCCGACGGGTTGCATGTTTTAACGGCACGACCTGGATGATCAGCTCTGCCAGTGTTGCCATGGGGGCAGACAATAATGCAGCCGAAAATATCAGCAGCGCTCAGAACGCCTGTCCTGCTAATACCTCTTTTTCAGCACCGGTTACGCTTGCGCAACGTAATGCTCTGTCTTCTGCCATCAGTGCCGTCAATGTAACTAATGGTGTCTGGATCAATGCTCAGGACATGAAAATTGAAAATGTCTGGGCAATTAATAAAAACTCTTCAGCCATTGCCCCTTTTTGGGGGGCTGGAGAGCCTTCGGGCACTGCCGGCGATTGTGCTGTTATTGATGGCGCAGGAAACTGGAGTGCTTCCGATTGTTCAGCTTCATATGCGGTTGCCTGTGCTAACGGTACGCTCGACAACTGGCAAATCGTAAACTCTCCAGTAGCATTTACTGCTATCGAAAAATTAACTCAGGTGTGTCAGCAAAGCTTCGGTGTTTTTTATCAGTTTGCTGCACCTCGTACCTCTTCTCAAAACACGGCTTTGAACAACGCACTGTCTTCTGCCGGAGTTTCTGCTGCCTGGATTAATGCGCGTGATAACAGTATTGAAGGCTATTGGATGCTGAATCACGGATTGTTTGATTGGGCTACTGGTGAGCCGGATGTGAATCGTGGTTTATGTGCTGTTGCGCGTCAGAGTGATGGGCGCTGGTTGGCTGCGGACTGCGATAGCCGTGCCAAGCTGTTGTGCAGCGACGGGACAAACTGGATTTTCCGTGATGTCGTACATCAGTTCAGCAATCAGGCTTTGGATGCCTGTAGCCGTCCAAACTCTGCTACAGGAACAAACACATTTGCCAATTATCGGCTGAAAACCCCGGTAACTGAGCCGGAACGTATACGGGTGAGTCAGCTGATCCGGGCTCAGGGCAACGACACTAAAGTCTGGCTGAATCTTAAACGGGTGCAGGATACAGGTTTGTGGTTGTGGAATCAGGGGTATGAGCAACCAGATGTTGGCGGATCGAATTTAGCGGGAGGCGTCTGGTACGACACTCTTAATAATGATAATGAAGATTTATCAGGCCCCTGGAAACGCTATAGTGATGGCGTTGATATTAATATTGCTCAGGCCCGTGCGGCAAACAAACTTATTTACTCAAATTTTGATTGGAAAGAGCCCAACGACAGTGGCGGTTGTGTGCAGATGTATACCAGCGGAGGAAATGCTGGATTATGG